>ERZ808240.1246-NODE-1246-length-32076-cov-6.706568_pt1 | contig 32076 bp, 22 predicted proteins | sample MGYA00521084_ERZ808240 | MGnify/ENA primary metagenome ERZ808240 (study PRJEB31516, sample SAMN03275571) | gut metagenome | biome: mammalia-associated habitat; material: feces | host: Papio cynocephalus | place: Kenya | collected 2012-08-06 ... | reverse complement strand
GAAGCTTACGGCTTGGTGAGCCAATCGTTTGCTGCGTGGAATGTTAAACCTAAAACGTTGTCCCACATAGATGTTAGCCCTTACCTTAGTAGAAAAGCCGTAGTAGTGTTTGGGATATTTATCGGGCAAAGAGCGCCAAAAGTCATCGCCCGAAATTGTGTTGAAAAATACACCCGCGGTTAGAGGTTCAATGCACCAACGATGGCTTAAAATGCAATGCCAAGGTATATAGCGTTGCTTAATTGTAAAGGTAGTGTGAAATTTCTCAGTATGATAGCGTGGCACAATACCTATTAGCATATCCGTTTCCCAATGTTGTCCTTTACCATAATGCCATCCCCATCCAACACTCATTAGTCCTATGCTACCAGCATATTGCAGCGAGGCCTGAGTGGGTATGAGTCGTTTCCAACGGTTCATGGCGCGTTGTTTATTTTTTTCGTAGCGCGACAATCTGTAAGTTCCTAAGGTTGTAGTGTCTTTTCTTGTCAAGCTATCGTTTGTACTAATTTTAGCCGAATTGGTAGTTTCAATATCATTTTGTGCGCAAATTTGTAGCGAAAAGAATGCAGACAACACCGCAACAAGTAACCATTTCCCCCTTACAATTCCATTAGTATTTAACCACTTCATAGTTGTATGTTCCATCTTGATTTAGGGTAAACAATAAATACTCGCGACTCTTTGCTGCTCCACACTCATAATAAAGCATACCATCGTTAAAAATGTCTTCCACACTCGTTGCGTGTCCGTGTCCACACAGGCAGAACTGAAGCGACTTATACTTTTTCATTTCCGTTTCAAATACGTCGGCAACGTTGTTATTAAACTGGTCGGAGTGTGGCATGGCATGCATCGCAACCACCGAGCGCGTAATGTCAGTTGGCAAATTGCTGTAGTCTGACTTTATAAACGAAAAGTCGGGTATGGCAACAGAGTAGTCGTATTCATAAGCATTAGTATTAAGGCATACAAAGTGTGTGTTGCCTGCGTTAAAACTAAAATTGGGCGAACCGAACACATATCTATACGTGTCACCTCCCGTGCCCAAGCAGTCGTGATTGCCTATCAACACCACGTAAGGCACTGAAAGTTTTTCTAAGATGTCGCGTTGTATAGTAAATTCTTTGGTAACTCCAAAATCAGATATATCACCACAATGCACTACAAAATCAATATCCTTGTGTGCATTAATGCTCCTAACGGCAGCGTTGGTTTCGTCGTACCATCGTTGCGTGTCGCTTATCACAGCAAAAACAATGCGCTTTTTCCCTTTGCACGCATTCTCTATTCGCCGAATGTTTTGCTCGTTTATATGATGTTTGCCCTTAACGTGGGTGTCGTAGGGATGATAGTCAAACAAGTCGCACGACGTCAATGACGAGGCAACGAGCAACATGAATGCAGTATGTAAAATATGTTGTTTCATGTTGCAAATTAAATAACAAGTCAAGTATAAACGTTGTTCTGTAATTCGGATAAATTAAACACAAAGAACACTTATCTCACTTTCTACGACATATTAACCACATTTCTTTAAGTTGTCAAGGCATAGATTTTTTTTCAAATGATTACATATTGTGCTGATGTCTAAAAACGTACTTTGCAAAAGCACCATACGTATTTAGTTGGCGTATCACGCCCGTGATACGCTCGTATCACGCCCATGATACGCTCGTATCGCGCCCATGATACGCTCGTATCACGGCCTTGATACGCCAGCATGATGCGCACTTTGTTGTGGTATGTTGCGTGTTATGCCTTGATTATCAGACGTTTGTATTATATAAAGGCAAGGTTCATCAAATTGCAAAAAATGCAAGTTGGTTATGTGATACTTGCAATATTGACGAATACCACCTCCTTTTTTAATAAAAAATGATTGGCATACGCTGCTCTTTAGTCAGCCGAAACCACTTGTTCTGCTTCTCCCCTCCAATCATTGGGTAAATGCTCAAATTGTAGATGCCTAATTTCGCAATTATTGATGCGAGGCACATCCTTAATAGCACATCCCATGAGGCTTGCTTGAATGGTGCGGTTAAACAAGCCATGACCAATAGCCAGTACCGTTTTTCCACTAAAATTAGCCTCAACATACTTCAGAAAAAGCCTGGCGCGCATAAACATGTGCTCCACGCTTTCGGCATCGCTGGGTATGGGTGTACTCTTGGCTATGCTGATGGCAATGCCTGTGTAACTGCCCCAATCACGTTCGCGCAAGAGGGGGCAGGGCGTGAGCAAAAGGTGCAGAGCTTTATTAACAATGACGGCGGTGTCGAGTGTGCGTTTAAGGTCGCTTACCAGCATAATGTCAAACTTGATACCGCTTTCTTGAAGTTTGCATTTCAGTTCTTCGGCTTGCTTTATGCCATTTTCAGACAAATGTCCTGGCATACAACCTTGCAATATCTGCTGTTGGTTCTCCAGGGTTTCGCCGTGCCGAACAAGATATAGATGTGTCATAATAATCTAAAGGGTAATGATTTATTTAAAAATCGTAATGTGCTGCAAACTTACAACTAAAATATGAGAAGCGTACAAAGCCTTTTGTCCTAAATATAATCGTTTTGTAAAACAAACTGAGCGAAAAAGCATGAATAAAGTAGAAAAATGTATGAATAAACTTATTATATGAAGAAAATTGTAAGAATTTATGCTTGTTTTGTTGAAAAGTTATATCTTTGCATCAGTTTAAAGAACAAAACGAAACAATATGCCCAAACAAATAGAATTTACCAAGATGCATGGTGCAGGCAATGACTATATATATGTCAATACCCTGAAATATCCCATAGACAACCCCGAACACCTTTCGGAGCTATGGAGCGATCGTCACAAAGGCATTGGTGGCGATGGCTTAGTGTTGATTGGCAAAGGTGCCGATGGTGCCGACTTCTCAATGCGCATATTCAACAACGATGGGTCTGAAGCGCGCATGTGCGGCAATGCCTCGCGTTGCATAGGTAAATATCTATATGAATATGGCTTGACAAGCAAAACCGAGATAAAGCTATCTACGCTTTCGGGCATAAAAATACTCAAACTTCATGTAGACGAAACCAACCACGTAGACCATGTAACCGTGGATATGGACGCCCCTCGTTTGGCTGTAAAGTCGCAATTGGCTACGCCCGATGGCTCTATGACCGAAGGCGAGGTGACAAGCACCGATGGCAAAACCTACAGAGGTACATTTGTGTCGATGGGCAACCCACACTTTGTGGTATTTGTTGATGATGCCGAGAGTTTTGACGTGGCTGGCGTTGGTCCAACGTTGGAGTTTGCACCCATATTTCCAGAAAGATGCAACATTGAGTTTGCCACACTGCGTGCAGATGGTAGCATACGTATGCGTGTGTGGGAGCGTGGTTCGGGCATAACAATGGCTTGCGGAACTGGCGCATGTGCCACAGCTGTGGCAGCGGCACTCACTCATCGCACAGACCGAAGTAGCAACATCGTGATGGATGGTGGCACCCTTCATATTGAGTGGTGCGACAAGTGTGGCCACGTGTTTATGACAGGACCAGCCACCAAGGTGTTTGATGGTGTAATAGATATTGAGTAACAAAATATAGCGCATTCCCCTGCCTCTTTCTAACAGAAAAGGGGTAGGGGATGTGGCTTTGAAAAGCATAGAAACAAAGAAATGACAACTCTTAACGAAAACTTTTTGAAACTGCAAAAAAACTATCTTTTTGCAGATATAGCCCAAAAGGTAGCAGCTTATAAAGAGGCACATCCAGAGGCCAAAATCATACGTTTGGGCATAGGCGATGTGACCCGTCCGTTGGCCCCTTCAGTAATTAAGGCCCTACACAAAGCAGTAGACGAAATGGGCAGTGCCGACACCTTTAGAGGCTATGGTCCCGAACATGGCTATGAGTTTTTGCGTAAGGCTATCGTCGAAAACGACTTTGCACCCCGTGGCATCAATCTTGATGAAGATGAGATATTTATAAACGATGGTGCCAAAAGCGACACTGGTAACTTTGGCGACATTTTGGGTACAGACAATAGCATCTGCGTAACCGACCCTATCTATCCCGTATATATCGACTCAAACGTGATGGGCGGTCGTGCTGGCGAAGTAAACAACGGCATTTGGAGCAAAATAACCTATTGCCCTTGCACAGCGGCAAACGATTTTATTCCGCAATTGCCCGATCATCCCACCGATATGATATATCTTTGCTACCCCAACAACCCTACAGGAACCACGCTGCAACGCGAAGAACTTGAAAAGTGGGTGGCTTATGCGCTGAAAAACAAGAGCCTTTTGCTCTACGATGCAGCCTACGAAGCATATATCACACGCAAGGGCGTGCCCCATTCAATCTACGAGATTGAGGGTGCTAAGAAGTGTGCTGTAGAGTTCCATTCATACTCAAAAACAGCAGGCTTCACTGGTTTACGTTGTGGCTATACCGTGGTGCCAAAAGAGCTCGTCTTTGCATCGAAGAGTGGCGAAGAAGTACAGTTAAACCAATTGTGGAACCGTCGCCAGTGTACCAAGTTCAACGGCACTGCTTACATCGTGCAGCGTGCTGCCGAAGCTATATACTCCGAAGAGGGCAAGCGCGAAATACGCGAGACGATAGACTATTATATGACTAATGCACGCATCATGCGCGAGGCCCTTACAGAGGTTGGGCTCAAGGTGTATGGCGGTGTTGATGCCCCTTACATTTGGCTCAAAACCCCCGATGGCGTGGGTAGCTGGGAGTTCTTTGAACAGCTCCTTACGCAGATTAACGTGGTGAGCACCCCAGGTGTAGGCTTTGGTCCTGCGGGCGAAGGCTACATCCGTCTCACTGCCTTTGGCAAACGCGAAGAGTGCGAAGAAGCCATGCAACGCTTAAAAGCTTGGCTAAAGAAATAAGAAGGAAAAAATAGAATACATAATTTGGCGAGAATAGCGTGTAGGTAAGCCAACGCTTTAAACGAATATAATTAAGCGCAAATGCTCTGCACTCTACCACTCGCTCACAACATTCATCACACAATGAGTAACCTCCGATTTAAAGTCGTGGAAGAGGCGTTTAAAAAACGTCCCCTCGAAGTGAAGGCGCCAAAAGAGCGTCCCTCAGAGTACTTTGGAAAGTATGTCTTTAACCAAGAGAAGATGTTTAAGTATCTTCCTATCAAGACCTACCAGCAGCTCCGCGAAGTAATTGAAAAAGGCACTGCGCTCCCCTTGTCTGTGGCCAACGATGTGGCAAAGGGTATGAAACAATGGGCTATGGAGATGGGTGTAACCCACTGCACTCACTGGTTTCAACCACTTACTGAAGGCACAGCCGAGAAGCACGATGCTTTTGTAGAACACGACTTTAAGGGTGGCATGGTAGAGGATTTTTCTGGTAAGGAACTTGTTCAGCAAGAGCCAGATGCGTCTTCATTCCCTAATGGTGGTATTCGTTCAACATTTGAGGCTCGTGGCTATTCGGCTTGGGACCCCGCATCACCCGTGTTTATCGTGGGCGACACGCTAATGATACCTACCATTTTTGTAAGCTATACAGGCGAGGCACTCGACTATAAGGCACCTCTTAAAAAAGCCCTTGCAGCAGTTGATAAGGCTGCAACAGCCGTGTGCCATTACTTTGATCCCAACGTGACACGCGTAACTGCTAACTTGGGATGGGAACAAGAGTACTTCTTGGTAGACGAAGGATTGTACGCAGCACGTCCCGACTTGTTGCTTACAGGTCGTACCTTAATGGGCCACGATTCTGCCAAGAACCAACAAATGGACGACCACTACTTTGGTGCTATCCCCGAACGTGTACAAGAGTTTATGCGCGACCTCGAAATTCAAGCACTCGAGTTGGGTATCCCTTGCAAAACACGTCACAACGAGGTGGCTCCAAACCAATTTGAGCTTGCACCAATCTTTGAAGAGTGCAACTTGGCTGTAGACCACAACATGCTTATCATGTCGTTGATGCGTAAGATAGCACGCAAACACGGCTTCCGTTGTCTCTTACACGAAAAGCCTTTTGCAGGCATCAATGGTTCGGGTAAACACAACAACTGGAGTTTGACAACCGACACTGGAGCCTTGCTTCATGGTCCGGGCAAAACTCCAGAAGACAACTTGCGCTTCCTTGTATTTATCGTAGAAACCCTGATGGGTGTGTACAAGCACAATGGTTTGCTTAAAGCATCTATCATGAGTGCAACCAATGCTCACCGCTTAGGTGCAAACGAAGCACCTCCTGCAATCATTTCAAGTTTCCTTGGCAAGCAACTTAGCGAACTACTTGAAAAGGTAGAAAACTCTACCAAGGACGAACTCTTTACGCTCGAGGGCAAGCATGGTGTGAAACTCGATATTCCACAAATACCAGAGTTGATGGTTGATAACACCGACCGTAACCGTACCTCTCCATTTGCCTTTACTGGCAACCGCTTTGAGTTCCGTGCTGTAGGTTCAATAGCCAACTGTGCAAGTGCAATGATAGTATTGAACACAGCAGTTGCTGAGGCCCTTACCGAATTTAAGACGCGTGTAGATGCTCTTATTGAAAAGGGCGAAAGCAAGGTTAGTGCAATCCTTGATGTGTTGCGTCAAGACATCAAAACTTGCAAGCCAATCCACTTTGATGGCAATGGTTATAGCGATGAGTGGAAGGAAGAGGCTAAGCGTCGCGGACTTGACTGCGAAACTTCGTGCCCTGTTATCTTTGACCGTTATCTCGACGAAGCATCTATCAAGATGTTTGAGAGCATGAACGTAATGAACAAGCACGAACTTGAGGCACGCAACGAAATCAAGTGGGAAACTTATCAAAAGAAAATCCAAATTGAAGCACGCGTGCTTGGCGACCTCTGCATGAACCACATCATCCCTGTGGCAACAAAATACCAAAGCGAATTGGTAGACAATGTGCATAAAATACAAGAGGCATTCTCTGATCCTGCCAAGGTAAAGGAACTCACTGCTTATAACATCGACCTTATTGAGAAAATCAATAAGCACGTAAGTTTCGTTGCCGAAAACGTTGAAGCAATGGTTGAAAAGCGTAAGCAAGTGAATAAAATTGAAGACGTACGTGCATTGGCAGTGGCCTACCACGACGACATTACTCCCTACTTTGATTCTATCCGCTACCACATTGATAAGCTCGAACTTATTGTTGAAGATGAAATGTGGACATTGCCTAAGTATCGCGAATTACTCTTTATTCGCTAAGTAAATAGATACTGTAAATACTTACTCGAAACATTCAGTATGAAACCACCATACTGAGTGTTTCGAGTTTTTTTGTGAATGGCTTAAAGGCGTAGTTTTTGCACAATATGAGTTGATTATAGACACTTTAATGACTGAAAAACAAAAGTTTTTCAACTTTCGTTTTGTACTTCTCTCGCCTTGCAGTAACTTTGCCAAACGAAAACTAAATAGCACATATATATTCTATATAACTATTATGAGCAAAAATATTAGCTTAGAAGTGAGCAAGGCTGTACAATTTGTAGCAGCCGATGCAGTGAAAGCTCTTGAACCACGTGTAAAAGCAGCACAAAAGGCACTTGAAGAAGGCACTTGCGCTGGCAACGACTTTCTTGGTTGGATGCACTTGGCATCAAGCATTACTCCCGAACATTTGGCTGACTTGAAGGCTACAGCAGCAGTGCTTCGCGAAAACTGCGACACGATTGTGGTGGCAGGTATTGGCGGTAGCTATCTTGGTGCACGTGCCGTAATTGAAGCCTTAGGCAACAGTTTTGAATGGCTCACAAACGATGGTAAAAACCCTGTAATTCTCTTTGCAGGTAACAATATTGGCGAAGATTATCTTTACGAACTTACTGAATATCTCAAAGGTCGTAAGTTTGGTGTAATCAATATATCAAAGAGTGGTACTACTACTGAAACTGCTCTTGCTTTCCGCTTGTTGCGTAAGCAATGCGAAGAACAACGCGGCATCGAAATGGCTCGTAAGGTTATCGTTGCGGTAACTGATGCAAAGAAAGGTGCAGCTCGCGTAACTGCTGATAAAGAGGGATACAAGAGCTTTATTATCCCCGACAACGTTGGTGGTCGCTTCTCAGTTCTTACCCCTGTAGGCTTGTTGCCTATAGCATGTGCAGGCTTTGACATTGAGGCACTTGTTAAGGGTGCTGCCGATATGGAGAAGCTCACTGCGCCTGAAGTTCCATTTGAAGAGAACCCTGCAGAACAATATGCTGCTGTGCGCAATGCACTCTATGCAGAGGGTAAGAAAATAGAAATTCTCGTAAACTTCCAACCTAAACTTCACTACATGAACGAATGGTGGAAGCAACTTTATGGCGAGAGCGAAGGCAAGGATGGCAAGGGTATCTTCCCCGCAGCTGTAGACTTTACAACCGACTTGCACTCTATGGGGCAATGGATACAAGAGGGCGAACGTACTATCTTTGAAACCGTTGTTTCTATCGAAAATCCTAAGCACAAGGTGCTCTTCCCACACGATGATGAAAACCTTGATGGCTTAAACTTCCTTGAGGGTAAGCGTGTAGACGAGGTAAACAAGATGGCAGAACTCGGTACACAATTGGCTCACGTAGATGGTGGTGTGCCTAATATGCGCTTAAGTGTTGATACACTTGATGAGTATCATCTTGGCCAAATGATTTACTTCTTTGAGCGTGCATGTGGCATTAGCGGCTTGTTGCTCGAGGTTAATCCGTTTAACCAACCAGGTGTAGAAGCATATAAGAAAAATATGTTTGCACTCTTGGGCAAACCTGGCTATGAGAAAGAAACTGAAGCTATTAAAGCTAAGTTGAAATAATCATTTTGCAACTACAACAAGTGTAGTTTGCTCCGAAAAGAGTTTAAGGGTTATAGAAAAACATGCACGTATGGCGTTCTAAACTCTTAAACTCTTTTTTAATTATAGAAGCGCAACGCCTTCTAAGTAATTAAATCAAAAGTTGATGACGTTTAAAAGTAACATAGAAACTTATTTGGCTAAGCACCCTTTGTTTGCTAACAAAAGCAGAAAACTAAAGGCTGTGCTGTTTGATATGGACGGCGTACTCTTTGACTCTATGCCCAATCATGCCAAGTCGTGGTCGAAGGTATGCACGGAGTTTGGTTTGGCTATGACGCCCGAAGAGGTATATATGCACGAAGGACGTACGGGGGCATCAACCATTAATATGCTTACGCATAGATATTGGAACAGAGATGCTACTCAAGAGGAGATTGAACAGATATATAAGGAGAAATGCAGACTGTTTAATCTTTGTTCTGAAGCCCCTAAAATGCAAGGTGCAGAGCAAGTACTTGAGGAGGTGAAGCAAGCTGGAATAACGATTGTGGTGGTTACTGGAAGTGGGCAGAAATCGTTGTTAGAGCGTTTAAACCATAATTATCCTGGCTTTTTTAGTCCCGAACTTGTGGTTTCAAGTCAAGATGTAAAACATGGTAAGCCCAATCCCGAACCTTATCTGATGGGACTCGAAAAGGCTGGTGTAAAACCCTACGAGGCTATGGTAGTGGAGAATGCACCTCTGGGAGTGCGTGCAGCGGTGGCTGCTGATATCTTTACAATAGCTGTTAATACGGGGCCATTGCCCGAAAGTGCACTGCTCAACGAAGGGGCGAATGCCCTCTTTACATCAATGACAGCTCTTGCAGAAAACTTTAAACAACTGAAACAAGCATGGGAAGCATAGAAAAAGCTATATACAACCGCTCAGAGCGTTTGCTCGGTGCCGAAACAATGGATGCATTGGCAGAGAAGTCTGTTATCATCTTTGGTGTGGGGGGAGTAGGCAGTTGGTGTGCAGAGAGTTTGGTACGCTCGGGCATAAAGAACTTGACGATTGTTGATTCTGATAGAGTGTGTATTACCAATGTTAATCGCCAAATAATGGCAACGATGGAAACCGTTGGTATGGTAAAGGTTGAGGCTTTAAAGCAGCGTTTGCTTAGCATTAACCCCAAGGCAAATATCACTGCCATGCAGAAAATTTACACAGAAAGTACTGCTGATACATTTGAAATAGAGCGCTACGACTATATTGTAGATGCCATAGACTCCTTGCAAGACAAGGCTTTGCTCATACTCAATGCTTGCAAAACAAAGGCAAAGTTCTTCTCGTCGATGGGAGCCGCACTTAAAATAGATCCAACGAAGGTTGAAGTGGCTGAATTTTGGAAGGTTAAAGGTTGCCCACTTGGTGCAGCGTTACGCAGAAAGTTTAAGAAGCAGCGCACGTTTCCATCACGAAAGTTTAAGTGCGTATATAGCGAGGAACTCCTACCCAACCTTGGGCGGAGCCATGCATGCGGAACGGCAGCCTGCTTGTGTCCAAAGGCTGAGAATGGACCAGGCGACCCTGAATTGCTCAACCACGAATGGTGTAGCTCAAAGGCTCAGATAAATGGTAGCTTGTCGCACATAACGGCTATCTTTGGATTTACAATAGCTGGTTTGATTATGCAAGATGCAGTAGAGAAAGCATGTAGCAATGCTGATACAGAAACGAAATAAAACAATAAACACACCGATATTGTGCATAAACTAAAGTACAATATTGGTGTGTTTTTATTGTATAAGTAGGCGTTATAGATGTTTATTTACCACCTATTATTGATCGTCGTTCTTTACATATCCTTGATATTCTTTCGGCAGAGCATTCATAATAGTGTCGTAGGCTTGCTGCATGGTTTGCTTGATGTCTTCTGCACTATGTGAGGTGGGGTAGATGGGCTTGTGTATGATTAGGCGCATGCGATGGCGGTGTACAAAGTTTATGCCAGCCATGCGCGTAAGCACATCAAATGAGCCATCTATGGTGACGGGCACTACGGGCAGCTGAAGCTCGTCGGCAAGCACAAAGGCACCTTTACGGAATATGCCCATATGCCCAGTAAATGTGCGTGAACCCTCTGGAAAAACAACCAACGATGTGCCGCCTTGAAGCGTGTCGTGAGCTTTCTCAATGGTTTCTTTGATAGCTTTAGGCCCTGACTTATCAACAAATATGTGGCGTGCTTTTTCGCAAGCATATCCCACTAACGGCATTTTGCGTAATGCCTTTTTCATCATCCATTTAAAGTTTCGACCAAGAAAACCATATATCAAAAAGATGTCCATTGGACCTTGATGATTGGCTACAAAAACGTAGCTCTGATGGTGGTCGATATTGTTGCGTCCCACTACCTCAATAGGCAGTAGCAACACTCTGCATACAAGTTGCGACCATATTTTGCCAGGATAGTAGCCAAAGACGTGAGCGTTGAATAGTCCACCAACAATCGTGATGATGGCTGTTAAAATGGTAGCGATGAGAATGATAGGGAGTGCGATGAAAAGTTGGTATATCTTGTATATCATAATAAGATATTGTTCTTTATTATTGCCTGAAAAATTGCTTATCAAAGTTACATTATCGGTTGTAACAAACTGCTTGACCACGAAATTTTTCGTCTGTAATGTGTCCACGATTATATATTGAGAATCCATTGCAGATAGTGCGTTCTACGCGCCAGTGGAACACATGGCCCTCAAGCGGACTCCAATTGCATTTGCTCTGTATACGGTTGGGCGTAAGAAGCCAAGGAGCGTTGGGACGAACTATCACAACGTCTGCCTTGTATCCTTCGCGTATGTAGCCACGTCCTTCAATTTGTAATAATTCGGCTGGATTATGACACATAAGGCACACTAATTGTTCAAGATTAAGAACGCCTTTATCTACCAACTCAAGCATAGACACAAGAGAAAATTGTATGATTGGCATGCCCGAAGCAGCCTTTGCACAACCACCTATTTTATCGTTGATGGTGTGTGGCGCATGGTCTGTTCCGATGGTATAAATCTTGCCCGACGAGAGGGCTTTGCGTAGTGCATCGCGGTCTGCCTTTGTTTTTATGGCAGGGTTTACCTTGATGCGTGAGGCTAATTTATGGTAATCTTCATCGCAAAATATAAGGTGCCCTACGCAAGCCTCGGCAGTAATTCTATTGTCGTTTTCATTAAATAGTTCAAGTTCGCGAGCTGTAGAAATATGTGCCACGTGCAAGCGTGCATTGAACTTTTGAGCCAACCGTACGGCAAGTGCTGTAGACTGGTAGCAAGCCTCCTCACTGCGTATTTCTGCATGGTGGCATACTTCGGGGTCGTCGCCATATAGCGCTTTAGCCTTGGCCATGTTAGCATTTATGATAGCGGTATCTTCGCAGTGGGTCATTACGGGGAGCTGTGCGCTTTCAAATATAGCTTCTAAGCTTCGCTCGTTGTCTACGAGCATATTGCCTGTTGATGAACCCATAAACAATTTTATGCCTGCTACTTTGCGTGGATTAAGCTTGCCAAGTTCGTAAGCATTGCCAGCTGTGGCACCAAAGAATAAACCATAGTTTACCACACTTTTAGAAGCTGCAATTTGCATTTTTTCTTGGAATGCCTCTTCGGTTGTGGTTTGTGGAATGCAGTTTGGCATATCAAACACCGTAGTCACACCACCTGCAGCAGCAGCTCTGCTTTCAGAACAAAAATCGCCTTTGTGAGTCAATCCTGGATCGCGAAAGTGCACGTGGTCGTCAATAATACCTGGTAAAACATAACATCCAGTTCCATCGATTGTCTTGTCTACAGGTATGATAGGCTCGCTGTCGGCCCCTTCGATAATTTCATCTATGCGGTCGTCGTCTATAACGAGTGTTCCCAAAAAACGCCTGCCTTCATTAACGATGATGGCATTCTTGATTTGTGTACGAAAGTGCATAATGAATGTTTTTAATGAGCATCTATACTTAATGCTAAATATGCGAATAATGCCAAGTCTTTGCTTGTTCTTATTCGCATATTTACCATTTGTTATCAGTTCTATTGTAAGACTATTATTTCTTTATAGGTTTGAGTCCACCTGTCATTGCTGCCCAACGTAGGCGCATCACACCAAAGAGGGCTTCGCTAAAGATGCCACCGCTCATTTTGCTTGTGCCCAACTCGCGATTGACAAACACAACTGGCACTTCTTTAATCTTAAAGCCAAACTTATAGGCAGTGAATTTCATTTCTATTTGGAATGCATAGCCCTTGAAACGAATAGCATCGAGGTTGATGGTTTCGAGCACCTTACGCTTGTAGCATACAAATCCGGCTGTGGTGTCGTGAAGGGGTACACCTGTGATGAAACGTACATACTTAGAGGCATAGTAGCTCATCAGTACGCGTCCCATAGGCCAATTAACAACATTAACACCGCTAACATAGCGCGAACCTACTGCAACGTCAAAGCCATCTTTGGCACATGCATCATATAGGCGTGGCAAATCCTTGGGGGCATGGCTAAAGTCGGCATCCATCTCAAAGATATAATCATATCCATGCTCTAATGCCCACTTAAAACCTGTGATATAGGCAGTTCCAAGACCTAATTTGCCTGTGCGCTGAATAATGTGTAGTTTATCTTTAAATTCATCAGCCATCAAGCCTTTAACAATGTCTGCAGTACCATCGGGCGAACCATCATCAATAACAAGAATGTGAAAGTTGTGCTCTTTACGGCCGATAACGGCACGGATAATATTTTCGATGTTTTCTTTTTCGTTGTAGGTAGGTATAATAACTATACTATCGCTCTTTTCCATTGCAGTTTGCAAGTTTTTGTTTATTCTTAAATATAAAGGATATTGCAAATATCTTTTTTGTTTAGCAATGCTTTTAATTGCTATTGTGCATCCTTTTTGTGTTGCAAATGTAAGCATTTTGCACGACATTCATTAACTTTGCCCTTTGAAAACAGATATTTAAAACAAATATATAATGAAAAAGTATGCTTTGATGCTTTGCGCCTTGCTTGCACTGCCAGTAATGGCGCAAAAGTACACCGTGAAGGGCAATGCTCCTGAAGGTGCAAAAAAGGTTTACCTCTATCATGTAGGCGAGAAAGAACAACTTGACAGCGTAGAGGTAAAGGATGGTAAGTTTGAGTTTGCAGGCGATGCAAATGGCGACATCTTTGCTTATGTGATGTCTTCACGACAGTTTGCTGTGCCCTTGATGCTTGATGGTAATGTTACCATAGACTTTAAAACAGGTCGTCCGTCAGGCTCAGCTGAAAACGATGGTATAGGGTTGTGGGGCGAAAAGATTAGCCGCGAACGTAACAAAATAGGCGCTCTTAATGAGGCTTACGACAAGTATACAAAGGCCGGTCAGCAAGTTCCTGATTCTGTAAAAAAACGTGTGCAGAAAGAGTATTGGGCCATTGAAAACAAAATTGTAGACCTCACTAAAGAGTGTTGCGAACAAAATAGAAACATGAAGTTCCCAGCTCTCTTCCTTACGAGAGTGTACTCGCGTATGGACCGCGAACAACTCATCAAACTTGTTGAAGAAGGCAACCCTGTTTACATGACAACCTCAATTGCTAACGGAATTAAAAGTCGTATGGAGGCCTGGAAACGACAGAAAGTTGGCACCATGTTTACTGACCTTGAAATGCAAGACACTGATGGCAAAACTCACAAATTGTCTGAGTATGTAGGTAAAGGAAAGTACGTTCTTATCGATTTTTGGGCATCGTGGTGTGGCCCTTGTCGTAAATCAATGCCAGCGGTAAAGAAACTTTATGACACATATAAGGATAAAGGTTTTGACATTGTAGGTCTTTCATTTGATAACAACAAAGACAATTGGGTTGCAGCAATTAAAAAGCTTGAACTCCCTTGGCATCATCTTTCAGATCTTAAAGGTTGGCAAAGTATTGCTGCAAGCACTTATGGCATAGACGCTATTCCTGCAACATTGCTCATTGGTCCTGATGGTAAGATTGTAGCAAGCAACCTGGGCGCTGAAGGTGTAGAAGAGAAACTTAAAGAGCTATTGAAATAAGATACAAATAGCTAATTGCAATAGATAAGTAGTTATTCAAAAATATGCTTGGATGTCTGCTTGAGTAAGAAAAAGTGCAGTAGGTGATAACTATCCCTACTGCACTTTTTTCTGATTTTATCTATATGTTTTTTATGTTTGAATAATAGAGTTTGAAAAAAATGCTTTTATTTCAATCTTATTTCTGCCAAATAATCGTAGTGCGCCCCTTCTTTAATAATGTTTGCTTGCATGCCGCATTGCTTGGCTATATGGTTGAGAGTACTAAAATCAACGTATAGCCAATCAAAGCGCTTGCCAATACAATTGCCATAAACCATCTGAAAGTCTACTTCGCCGTAATAGTTGTTAGAGCTATTCCAAGTGCTAATATCGTCTTCATCTTCATCCTCAAAAATGTAGCGAAGGTCGGACGAATCAGCAAGTATTTTACCATCTTCAGCGAGAAGTTCTTTGCAACGTAAGAGCAAAGAAGCAAGATTTTCGAGCTTCCCGGCAATGCCCAATCCGTTCATAAGCATAAGAATTGTGGTGAAGTTATTGCCAAAGTTGTCGGTAAAGAAGTCTGCGCATAGTGCGTGCTTTGCTCCACGCATTTGACGCACTTGAGTGGAGAGTGGAGAGATGTCGATAGAGGTTACATTTAGTCCTTTTTGTTCAAGAACAAGTGTGTGACATCCTGCGCCAGCACCTACATCAAGCACGTTTCCCTTGCATAAATGCAAGGCTGTGCGTTCAATAGTAGGCATTTGGAGTTCGGTTCTAAAGAGATTGTCTACAGGCATTTCATCATCATCAAAAAGTGTTGATTTAACACATAGTTGGTGCAGTGCTTTACCATGTGTAGCATAGTCTAATATCGCATTGCCCATAGGGTCGGATTTGGCAGATAATATCATGTAATCAAGTGTATGAATGAAGAGTGAAATATAAAAAAGAGAGCCAATGCAGCGAACTCATTGCCTCTCTTTTCTTATTGTTTTATTTCAGAAATATGTGTTTGCCGTAGTTCATGTCTTTAGCATTGTAAAACGAAGGTTCTTTTTGCATACGTTTCACAAAGTCTGCGTAGTTACGCTGTTGCTGTGGTGTCCATGCAGCTTCAGCAACTGCAGCAAGGCGAGGTAGCATCAAGTAGTTCACGGTAGAAGCATCTTCTACCCATTCTGTCCAAAAATTGGCTTGTACACCTAAATATTGCTTTTGTAGGTCACTATTAACATTTTTCATGGGCACGTAGTTATAAACAGCTTCAACTGTTTCTGTTCCGTAACCTTGTGAGCGTGGTTCCCATACATCCTTGCTTTGTCGGCGGTTAATGTAGTAGGGTATTTGTGGCGAAAGAATGGTTGTAAAGCCCTTTTGTGCAGCATCTTTAGCGGCAGCATCAGCACCTATCCATGCCATAATAGTGATGTCTTTTCCGAGCGAAGTTGTGTTACCATGCAACACTTCATTCCAAAAGATGAGGCGACGTTGCTGGTCTTTAGGCTTTTGTGCCACATATTGTTTAAGCTGAGAGTAGAAGTTTATTTGTAGGTCACGATAGTTTTTAGAGCCTAATTGTTTGAGTAGCTTTTGGCATTCGTTGTTGCGTTCCCATTTGTATGTAGGGCATTCGTCGCCTCCTAAGTGTATATAGCCAAAAGGGAATATGTTTGTTAGTTCGTCTATTACATCTTTGGCAAAATCAACCGCTTTGGGGCTTGCCACGTTGATGACATCAGCCGAAACACCTTGGCTTAACCATACTTCGTGATGGTTTTGAGGATCGCAAGCAAGCATTTCGGGATATGATGCAACTGCAGCTTGAGAGTGCCCAGGAATGTCTACTTCTGGCACAATTTCAATGAAACGCTCTTTGGCATAGTTTACAATCTCGCGTGCCTCCTCTTGCGTATAGTAGCCACCATAGCGTTCGCCGTCGGGCACGGTGCTACCATGTGCAAGTACCTTGCTGTGTCGCCAAGCTCCAACTTCGGTCAGCTTAGGGTATTTTTTGATTTCAATACGCCATCCTTGGTCTTCTGTTAAGTGCCAATGAAAACGATTGAGCTTGTAGGCTGCCATTACATCCAAAATCTTCTTTATCTCTTTTTTGCCATAGAAATGCCTACCTTCATCAAGCATAAATCCTCTCCATGCAAAGCGAGGTGAATCCTCTATTTTGACCACTGGCAATGTGTAGGTGGTGGCAGTATCGTTTATTACACCAGCCATAACCGAGCGAGTGGGGAGCAATTGTTGCAATGTTTGCAAGGCATAGAAAAAGCCCGCAGGACGAGAAGCCTCAATGCATATCTGCGTGGGAGTAATTTGCAGTATATAGCCCTCGGTGCTGATAGATTGATTGCGTTTTAATTGTAAGTTAGCTCCTTTCTTGACATGTTTGAACTGCGTGCCTGTAGTGGCAGTAAAGTTTTTTTCGAAATTAGAGAGCACCCAATTGATACTATCGCCTGCATACTCGTCGGCAGAAGCCTTAACAAGTTTTGAAAAGGTAAAAGAGCCTTGTCCCTCTTCAATATGCGCAGGTTTTGGCACGAGGGATAAATTAGTTTGTTCTTGAGCACAAAGTTGCATGCTCACGATAGCTGTGGCAAGTGCAAGAGTGTGTTTAATGTTCATAATATGTATGTTAATTTTATTTCAGCGTATAAATATCGGTAGTAATTGTGGAGTTATTCTTCTTTAGATAGTTGCTCCCAAAAGGTTTCAAGGTCATTGTCAAGGCCTTCCATAAGTTTTCCACTAATAAGGATTGTATCGTCATCAACAAGGTATAATTCGTCAATAGTTTCGTACTCATCGTCCATAAGTACGTAAGAGTAAGGTTTAAGGATAGCAACATTTTCGGTTATATCCTTAATGTTTTTGATGCTCTTAATAATAATAGGACGAATGGCGGTATAAAAGTCCTCGTCTGTATTGCCAATCCATTCTTCTACAACACAGCGCGTGAGTTCGTTGTCATCGTCATCATAGATTTTAAGTTCACCACTTTCTTGCTTCACTTGTACGTAGAGGTCTGTAAGAGGTATTGTTTCAGCGTCGGGCGAAAACTTAGATGCAGCTTTGCGTAGCGCACGCTCTATTTGTTGATATGTTTGTTCGTTTGCTATCATAGCCATACGGTGTTAGATTGTTCCAAGCAAATGTACAACTTTTTGCTTGTTTTACAAAATAAGCAAAGCGGTAAAGTAAACTTGTTTTGTTTACCTTACCGCTCTGCTCACATATCTTATTGTTTGGGTGAGTATTATTCAAGCATTTGAGTAGTCGAATTTAGAGTTTGCACAACCAACGTGTTATTAAGGTTGTTGTTCAATCTGCTGCATGGCATGTTTAGCTTCAATAGCTTGTTGCTGCATTTTAGCTTGCAAGTTGGCTTGTCTTATATAGTTCCTTACGTATGGGTCGTTAAGAAAATGCGATGGGGCGCTATTTATGATGTGTTGTATTTGTTCTGTCATAACAGGCACAGGGAATTGGCTGCATAAAAGTCTGAAAAAACCAGGCCCCAACACATTGTTATAGTTCTCCATAACAAAGCGTGTTTCTAAATCCTCGGTCTTCTTGTTGAGTTTTTCGGTTTTCTTTCCTACTTTCTTTTGTATTTCAATAGGCGAAAAACCTTCGCGCATCATGCGCATGGTAAGTTGTTGCACTTCCCAAAGTTCGTTGTCGAGTCTGCTACGCTTCTTAAAGAAACTGTATAACTTGTCGTTGAGCGGACCGCCCGAAACGCGTTGTGTGGCATTGTCCACTTGTATGTTAAGATTGCCATTTTCAAGAACTAAAGGCATTACGCATTGATTACCAGTGTATATCATAGCCATCATTGCCGAGTCTACATCGCCTTCAAAATTAAACCGACCATGAATTACTTTGCACGAATCAAGGCAAACGCTTACAATTTGCTGCGTGCTATGGCGCACGTTGTCATTGTTCGAGCTAATTCGCAGATAGAGCATACGTCCATCAAGGCAAGACACGTTAGAGTTGCCTGCAATGTTGTATTGTTCTGCACACGAAGAGCAAATTGCAATAGTGAATAATAGATATAGCAGTTTTTTCATAAAGAAAGCAATAGCATTAAGTTCTCAAAGATAGCATGTTGTGTAAGTGTGTGCATGCTATGCTTCGCAATGTATGATTGTATGTTGTTGGATGCACTATTACGATGAATGATAATGTTATCCAACTATTGTTGTAGTGAAGGGAGCGTTGGCCCTCTTCCCTCATATTCTTCTACAAATATACAACCTTGTTTTTTGAATAAAACAAGCAAATGCACTAAAACTACATGTGAATAATTTTTTTTGTGAATTGGCGCTTCTTATGTGAAAAAATATAGATGTTTTTTTACAATTGTAGAAATTTTTTAAGAGTTATATTGTGCGCCGTTTCGTTTTGATTATGCATGTATAGTTTCATACAAAGTTCACTCTTTACTCATACTCATTGTTTGCTTTGTTTTTTGTCATAACAATTTCCATAATACCACCTCTATTCAGCATGCCTTGCGAAATCTTAAGGTCGTCAAGAGGAGCTTGACGCAGCATATTGGCTTTTTCAATGTATTTGTTTTGTGCTGTGTTGCGTTTGCAGTGAATGATAAAACGTCGTTCGCGTGGAAGGTGCAAGGTAACAACGTTAAACATGGGTCGCACAAGTTGGTAGCTAATGGCATCGCCATCTTTCGTAGGAACAAAGCCCATTGCGTTGAAGAAGAACCACGCTGTTTGTTCAATAGAAAGGTTGTTTTCTGTACCATTAAATAGTTGGTTGGCATATTTCAATGCAAGTGAGTCTGTGGCATCGGCAGTTTGTTGTTCTGTATGAGTTGCTTTAAGATAATGTTGGGCAGCAAAGTCAATCATCTCAATAGCATTTGCAAAGTGTTTCTTAATGGCCTTGCTTTTTAGTTGAGCCAATGCAGCACTAAATGCCGCTTTAAGTTCGGCATTGCGCGTAGACACTTCGATGATATCGCTATTAACAACGTATGCATTTGAATTGCTATTATTGTTGCTACTTGCTTTTTTAGTATAACTATTAGCGTTGGCAACAGATTGGGTGCTAAACCTTGTATCTCTTTCGTTCTTTTTAGCCGAATTTGAAGAGTTTGAAGGTTCGTTTTGAGCCAAAAGACTTTGTTTGTCTTTGCTTACAACAGCGTTTTTGCGCTTATCGTTGATGTTCAATCCTTTAATATTAATTTGAGCCAGAGCGTTGTTTGTGCTGATGTTCGAAACGTATGATTGTACCATAAGTTTATCATTGCTCTTGAGATTAAAGAATAGAGCCACTTTGCATCGCTTCTCTTTTCTACCATTTTCAAGTTTTACTACTTCGCGTCGGATATTCCATTGATGAAAAGGGTGAGAAAAGTGTGCTACGTAAAATAAATCGGGAATATCTTTTTCTGCAATATAGCTACGTTTGTATGCCCTGATAGTTTGTTTGTCAATAAACACCACGTCCATGTCTTCATTCGTAGCTCCCCATGAAGCATTGTCAATATCAAGCAAAAAGCCCTTGCTTGCAGTTGTATCTGGGTAGGTGTATATTTGTGTGCAGTAAGTAGGCATCTGCTTAATGTCGGCATGAATGCCATATCGCTTAAACTCAGCTTCATATTCATTGGGCACCTGCTTTTGCAAACTATAAGTAGATGCGTATGCCATAAATTGCGTAGAATCTTTCTCACCAACATATACCAAAAGAGGGTCTCCAATGATAGGAGCTTGCAAAAATCCGTTCAAGGTATCTTGTGGAGTGGCCGACTGCATAAAGCCACTTAACAGATTGTTATAGTAAGGACGATAAGGACTATCTTCTAAATGAAACCGCACTTTCGGACGTATGCATTGCGCGGTAGCAGACGAGAATGTGCAAGCAATCATCAAAATTATTGATGTAAGGCACAGTGTTATGCAACATTCAAAGAATGATACGTTACGTGTTTTCAAAACGTGTAATATCCTCTCTTTGTTGGTTAATAGTTTAGTCATGTTTGTATAGGGGGCTATTTGTTGCTCTCGTTGTTGCTTGTTGGTTTGTTATTAACTCTTTTCTGTTGATGCCTCTTGTGCCAGTTGTTATGCTTGGCAGATTTTTCTCCATCATTAGTTTGTCCATGCTTGTTATTAGCATGTTGAGAGTTATTTTGGCTTTTTGCTGTTGAGTGATATTTTTTATGCTTATCAGTCCTCCCCTGGCCATAACTTCTGTTAGGTTTACCGCGTTGCTCATTGTTTTTTTGGATGGGTCTTACATCCTTTGGCAGCTCCTCTCTTGGTATTTTAATTTTCAGCGTTTGTTCTATCATCGACAAGGCTCGAAGGTCTTTTTCGCCAATCAATGTGATGGCTTTGCCCTCTTTTCCAGCACGAGCAGTTCGGCCTATGCGGTGTACATAGTCCTCGGCATCGTGGGGTGCATCGTAGTTTATTACCATTGTGATATCGTCAATATCAAGTCCTCTTGCAACGATATCCGTGGCAACCAATACATCAATCTTTTGTGCTCTAAAAAGGTTTATCACCTCGTCGCGTTCAGCTTGTTCAAGGTCTGAGTGCATGGCGCGTGCATTGTATCCTTTGCGTTTAAGCAGAATAGCCAACTCCTTCACCTTTTGCTTGGATGAGCAAAACAAAATAACACGTTTCGGAGGTTGTTCGTTAAAGATGTGTTTAAGTACAATGTTTTTATCGCTTTCATGGCAAACAAACAAACTTTGCTGGATATTCTCTGCAGGTTTTGAAACAGCAATTTCTACCTCAACCGGATTGTTCATTACGGTGCGAGCAAGTTCGGCAATCTTAGGAGGCATGGTGGCAGAGAACATAATGGTTTGTCTCTTTTTAGGCATATTCTTAACAATGGTGAGAATGTCCTCTGCAAATCCCATATCGAGCATTCTGTCGGCCTCGTCGAGCACAAGGTGAGTAGTTCTGCTAAGGTCGAGTGTGCCCAATTGCAAATGGGTGATAAGTCGGCCTGGAGTGGCCAATACGATGTCGGCGCCAGCTTGCAGCGATTTGCGTTCTTGCTCATATCTGATGCCATCATTACCGCCATACACAGCCACAGCGTTCACGTTTGTATAGTAAGCAAAGCCTTGTAGAGCTTGGTCTATTTGTCGTGCCAACTCGCGTGTAGGAGCTATTACTAAGCAGTTTACCGCATCAGCAGGATGCTCATCGCGTTCAAGCAGTGTAAGCAATGGTAGCAAGTAAGCAGCAGTTTTTCCCGTACCTGTTTGTGCAACGCCTAACACATCTTTATGTTCAAGAATATAGGGGATGCATTGAGCTTGTACGGGAGTGCATTTCTCAAATCTCATGTCGTAGAGTGCATCAAGCACATTGTCAGAGAGGTCAAGATCTTCAAAAAACACATCTTGTATATCTTCAGTAATGTAGTCTTTATTGTCGTTGTCAGTAGTCATACTGCAAAATGGTTAAGTAGTATATATGATCGTATAATAGAGCCAGAAAGTAAGTAGGCCCAATAATCCTAACTTATTGAGGTGTGCGGTAGTATAGTACAAGTGCAATTATTGCAAATATGGCATTTGGCATCCACATAGCAATCCATGCATCAAGTCCTGCGTTGGTGGCAAATGACGATGAAACCGTTTGGAACAAGATGTATGTAAAACTAAGAGCCAACCCAGCTCCCAAACTCATACCCATGCCACCTTTGCGCTTTTGGCTTGACAGACAAACTCCTATCAAGGTTAAGATAAAAGCTGCAAAAGGTGTAGCAAATCTTTTGTAATATTCCACCTCAAAAGTGCTTATCTTGTCAGCCCCACGCAGTCGTTGCCGTGCAATAAATTCCTTTAGTTCAGGCAGGGTCATGGTTTCTTGTTGGTTGCGCACGTAAAAGAAATCTTTAGGTTCCATCACAATCGTGGTGTCAAGTTTGTCTCCACTTTCAAGTACCTCGCGCATACCTTTTACAGTTCTAATTTCGTACATTCTCAGTGTCCACGAAAATCTGTGGTCTGAAAGTGTATCATATTGTATGGTTTGCGCGGTAAGATGCGACACCAATTTCTTTTCAACAAACTTATCAAGCGAGAAACCATAACCACTTTTCGTAATATTGTCAAAGTGCGTAATATATGCCACAACGCCTGTATCAACTTGCATCTGCACGTTGTCAACAGAGGTAATGTCAGTTTTTTTCTTAATGTATCGGTTCTGAAAATTAACACGTGCCACATTGCTTTTAGGTATGACGTATGCGCCAAGCAGAAAAGAACTGATGGCTATCAATGCCGCTGTAAACATATAGGGCCGCAACAAGCGTCTGAAGCTCATGCCCGTACTCTTCATGGCTATGATTTCAGATTTATCAGCCAATTTCGATGTAAAGAAAATAACGGCAATAAACACAAACAATGGGCTGAAAAGATTGGCAAAATAAGGCACAAAGTTCATGTAATATTGTGCAATCTTGCTTGCAGCTGCATGGCTTTGTGTTAGCTTGTCAATGTTTTCATTAAAGTCAAAAATCACTGCAATCACAATGATAATGGCTATTAAGAAGATGTAAGTGCTGATAAACTTGAAGATGATATATCTGTCAAGTTTTCCAAGTAAAGGCTTGAAGCCTTTGCCATTATCCTGCGTAGCTGAAGTGGCAGTAGTTGTTTGCTCGTCTTTGCCTTTGTTTGCAGAGCGCTTAAAAAAATGGGCAAGATTGCGAAATGAATGTAACAAACTTTTCACTTTTTCGGTCTTACTTAGAAGAATGTATAAGGGAGTTTGGTTGCAACGACAAGGTGAAAAGAGATATTTCTTATTCATCCAGTTTGCTGCACAAAAAACTCTAAATGTTATTCAAATACTAACACCAAGACTTACACATTAAAGTATGAGCCTTGGTGCAAATATACATGTTTACAAGCGCCTTGAAAGTTTCTCAACCATGTTAGCTTTCCATGCGCTAAAGTTGTCAGCAATAATTTGTTTGCGAGCCTCGCGTACCAACCAAAGATAGAAGGCAAGGTTGTGTATTGAAGCTATTTGCATAGCCAGCAGTTCCTTTGCCTTAAACAAGTGATGAAGGTAAGCCTTGGTATACTGAATGTCGGCAAAGCAGTGTGCCATAGGGTCGATTGGTTCAAAGCAATCAGCCCATTTAGCATTGCGCATGTTAATAATGCCTTCAGCTGTAAATAGGCAAGCGTTGCGTCCGTTGCGTGTAGGCATTACGCAGTCAAACATGTCCACTCCGCGTTCTATGCCTTCAAGGATGTTTACGGGCGTTCCCACTCCCATTAAGTAGCGTGGGCGATCAGTGGGCAATATGTCATTGACCACTTCAATCATCTCGTACATCTTTTCGGCAGGTTCGCCAACAGCCAGCCCACCTATAGCATATCCTTCGGCGCCAAAGTCGCTCATAAAGTGTGCACTCTCTTGTCGGAGGTCTTTGTACACACAACCCTGAACAATGGGAAACAACGCTTGTTTGTAACCATATTTAGGTTCTGTTTCGTTAAAGCGCTTCCAGCATCGTTTCATCCATCCATGCGTAAGGTCAAGGCTTTTGCGAGCATAGCTATATTCGGCCGTACCAGGGGGGCATTCGTCAAATGCCATCATAATGTCAGCGCCGATGGTGCGTTCAATGTCCATTACTCTTTCGGGCGAAAAGAAATGTTTGCTACCATCAATGTGTGAGCGAAACTCGCATCCCTCCTCGCTTAGTTTGCGAATGCCCGAAAGCGAAAACACTTGAAACCCACCGCTATCAGTAAGCATAGGGCGGTCAAAACCATTAAACTTGTGCAGTCCGCCAGCTTTCTCAATGATGTCAAGTCCCGGACGGAGGTAGAGGTGGTAAGTATTGCCAAGGATTATTTCGGCATTAATGTCCTCTTTTATTTCGCGCAAGTGAACCCCTTTTACGCTACCCACAGTGCCTACGGGCATAAATATTGGGGTGTGTATTTGTCCGTGGTCAGTAGTGATGAGGCCAGCTCTTGCACTGCCACTGGTATGTTGAAGTTGAAAATCCATGTATGTGTGTAGTCTCTATGCTTTTTCTTTCATTAGTCTTACTGCAACATCGCTATCGCCCTTATGTTGTTCGGTAGCATCGTCTTTCGTATCGTCGTTGATAGCGGCATTAAGGTCGATAGCATTGTCTACCTTTTCTTTAAGTAGAGCAAAGTCGAGCACCTCTTTCACGTCGTTTACAAAGTGGAACGAAACGCCCTCAACATAGCGTGGTTCGATTTCTTCAATATCCTTGCGGTTTTCTTCAGATATCATGATGTCGGTAATACCTGCACGCTTAGCAGCCAATATCTTCTCCTTGATACCACCAACGGGCAGCACTTTGCCACGCAAGGTAATTTCGCCAGTCATGGCAATATGGTCGCGCACGCGTCGTTGTGTAAGTGCAGAGGCAATGGATGTTGCAATCGTTATGCCAGCTGATGGTCCGTCTTTAGGAGTAGCTCCTTCGGGCACATGGATATGAATGCCCCAATGGTCAAACACTCTGTAGTCAATGTTAAGGAAGTCGGCATGCGCCTTGATGTATTCGAGTGCAAGCACCGCACTTTCTTTCATTACATCGCCCAAGTTGCCCGTAAGTGTGAGTTTAGCAGCTCTGCTGCGACTTACGCTTGTTTCGATAAATAATATCTCACCACCCACAGCTGTCCATGCCAATCCTGTTACCACACCAGCATATTGGTTGCCTTGATATTTGTCGCGACTAAAGATAGGTTTGCCCAGCAGCTGCTCAATGTCGGCAGGCTTTAAGCTCTTGCCTATGTAGGGCATCGTTTCGTCTTGGCTTGTTGAGGTGAGGTAAGCAACCTTGCGGAACACCTTTTGTATAGTCTTTTCCAATTGTCTCACACCGCTCTCTCGTGTGTATCTTTCAATGATAAAGTCTACGGCTTTAGGCGTGAAGTTGAGGTTCGCTTTTTCGCCAAATTTATACATTCTTTTCTCTTTCGGAATGAGGTGGCGACGGGCAATCTCGCGCTTCTCTTCAGTAAGATAACCTTCCACTTCGATAACCTCCATGCGGTCGAGTAGCGGACGAGGAATGGTTTGCAAACTATTAGCTGTAGCTATAAAGAACACCTGCGAGAGGTCGTAGTCTACATCCAAATAGTTGTCGTGGAAAGCAACGTTTTGTTCTGGGTCAAGCACTTCGAGCAGTGCGCTATAAGGTGCTCCCTCGTTGCCCCCTTCAGACACTTTGTCTATCTCGTCAAGAACAAAAAGCGGGTTGTTTGTTTCGGTTTTAGCCAAAGCTTTGATAATGCGTCCGGGCATGGCACCAATGTAGGTACGGCGGTGTCCGCGTATTTCGGCTTCATCGTGTACACCTCCCAAAGAGATACGAGCATATTTGCGTCCTAATGCCTGTGCAATGCTCTTACAGAGCGATGTTTTTCCGACACCCGGAGGGCCTACCAAGCAGATAATGGGGGCTTTGGTGCTTGTTGAATAGCGCAACAATGCCAAGTGCTCCAATATGCGTTCCTTCACTTTGGTCATGCCATAGTGGTTGCTATTGAGCACCTTTTCTGCATTCTGAATGTCAAGGTTATCCTCAGAGTAAGTGCTCCAAGGTAGCGACAACAAGGTTTGCAGATAGTTCAGTTGCACGTTATAGTCGGGCGACTGTGTAGGCGTATGCTTAAGTTTATTCAGCTCGCGCTTAAAGGTTGTTTCAACCTTAGGTGGAAAGCTGATGGTAGATGCCTTCTTTTCGAGTTCCGAAATATCGTCGTTGTCACCATTCTCGCCGAGTTCGTTTTGGATATTTTTAATTTGCTGCTGCAAGAAGAAATCGCGTTGCTGACGGTCAAGGTCGGCACTTGTTCGGTTCTTAATGTCGAGTTTTATCTTAGCAAATTCGCACTCTTTATTCAGAATTTCAAGCAACTTGTATGCACGTTCGCGCAAGTCGTGCAGTTGAAAGAGCGTGTATCTGTCTTCTTGCGAAATTTGCAAGTTAGAGCAAATAAAGTTGACAAGAAATACAGGGTGAGTAATGTTGTTGATAGCAAATGAGGCTTCTTCAGAGCGCATTTCTTCGCTATATCTCAAAAAGCGTAGCACGCTATCTTTACAAGCATCGGCAAGTGCCAAAAACTCTTCGTCGTCTTTGTCGTATATAGTTTCCTTTATAGCCTCTACTTCGGCTCTCATGCTGTTGCTTCGTGTTTTGAGGCTTTTGAGCATAACGGGTCCGTAGCATTGTAGAATGGCCATGGCATTGCCACCAGGCATGTCAACCACTCGCATCACCTTAGCCACAACGCCTTGGTCATAAAGGTCTTCCTTCTTAGGGCGGTCTACATCGGCATCTTTTTGAGATAACACAGCAATCAACATATCCTTTTTAAAGGCTTGCTGAATAACGTTCATGCTCATGGGGCGGCCAATGGTAACAGAGCCTACCACGCCGGGGAACAGCATCATGTTGCGTAGGGCAATGGCAGGAAGTGAAGGGTCGAAAGGGGTGTCAATGAGTTTCTGCATATCACCATCAAAGTCGGCAATAAGCGAGAAGGATGGTTGAGGCATATTTTTTTTCAGTTTCACTATGGTCATATATAAGTTTTTTAGGGCATGGCATGGATGCACAACCCACAATGGAATGCAAAATTACGAAAAATCAATGTATTAAGCGCATTTTATGGCTTCTAATAGTGTTTGAAATCGTTAATCATTGTTTTTGTTTTGCGTGCATTTTTTCTTCTATGCAAAAAAAATTGTTGTTGCTTTTTGCATATTCTATCAACTTTCTAAATGTAAAGTCGTTGCAGAGCAGTTCGGCATTGCCCACAAGAAGCAAGTGCTTACGAGCACGCGTCATTGCCACGTTTAGTTTGCGGTCGATAACACTTCCTGTGCGTTCGTCGCGGTATTCGTGGTTGGTCAAGAAAGCCAATTGGTACTTGTGCTTTGCGGTAAATCCATAAATAATGTAGTCGCGTTGGCTGCCCTGATATCGCTCTACGGTGTCGATTGTAATGTTGTTCAGTCCTTTTATGTTAAGGTGCGAAATGGCAGTTCTCACTGTTGCTATTTGGTTGCGATAGGGCACGATGATACCTATGGTTTTGAGTGCTGAAAAGTTATTAGCATTGAGTTTGTATATGCGCTCTGCAAGTTGTGCAATAAGTTGAGCCTCAGTGGTGTTCACCTTGTCTGGCTCTTGAGGGGTAAGATTGGCTGTGCAATGCAAAAACGACACACGGCACGATGTCACTGCTCGTTCAATGTCCGACTGCTTGTTAGTTACCGCTTGGGTGGGTTCAATTTGGTGGGGCAAAGGCACCTCGCACAGCTTACCTTCGTAGAAATGTTGGCTCGGAAAGTTGGCAATGTCGTGGTGCATACGTCCCTGTCGGGTAAGCATGTGGCACACCTCTTCGTTAATACTTCCGTTGGGTAAATAGGCATATAGGTGCAGCAAACGCTCAAAGAGCGATAAACGACAGTTCGAAAGACCAATATTGTTGAGTATAGGGTTGTTCACCTCCGACTCTCGTTCGCTTTGTTGCACCACAGCGGGCAATTGCTTTTCGTCGCCAATAAGCACAAGGCGACGGATAGCACTTTCGCCTTGTGGCGTGGTGGCGCTGAGCAGTCCTAACAAATGCGGTTCGAGTATTTGCGAAGCCTCGTCTACAATGGCAAGACTAAAGTGCTTGATACTGAGTAGTGAAATCGATGCCGAAAGAGCGGTGGTAGTGCCACAAAACACCCTGGTTCTACTTATTAGGTTGAGCACACGTTGCCTGCTTGGCTGTTCCATTTGTTCAATGCGTTCGCTCAGTAGGTAGGGGCGGTAGGCAGGTTCGCAACTATAGTCGCTACCGATGCGTATAAAGTCGAGTCCGTCAATCTCTAAGAGTTTGCTGCATATTTCGTCTACAGCACGATTGGTGTACGAGAGCAAAAGCACGTTGCTACCTTTGTGTTGTAGTTCCTCAACAAGTAAGTTTTTCATGCCATACGAGGTTTTGCCTGTACCCGGAGGACCGATAATTAAGTAGAGGTCGCGGGCTTGCATGGCATGCCCGACAAGCGTGTTAAACTCCTCGTTGCCATACTCGCCAATGCGTTGTATAGAGCGGTCTATGCGTGGCTCTTGTTGGCCTAATAGCAGGTTGCGTCGTACCTGTGGTGCAGACAAAAAGGCTTGTAAACCACGATATTGCGCATTGTATGATGAGTCCAAAAAGTCGTGTTCCATAGCCCACACCTTATCGTTGAAATACTCAAAAATATGGCGGCTAGTTTGAGCGTTTCGCAGTCGAACGTTTACGTGGTTGGCAGTGAGTTCGGTAATGCTACACCTAAACACCATAATGCTTGTGGCATCGGGCAATGTGCCTTTGCTATAGGGATAGAAAAAGGCAATGTCGCCTCGCCTAAAGTTCGACAAGTCGGCTGTGTGGTCGGAGCCATTTGTTTTAAGCACAAAGCGTACGTCTTTCACCTCATTGCTTGTTAGCGATGAAGTGTCAATCTCCATGTTCTCAAATATGTTGCCAGCCTCGCGTTTTTCCTCAATTGAGCAGTTCCATGTGGCAGCAAAACCAGCGTTCTCTTTCGTTCGGTTTCCAATCTTCGATAAAGCTTGTTCGTTTGCAATAAATTGCATGAACCGCGCATAGTATGCCTTTTCGAGGGCCGATGCCGACTGAATAGGTCCCAACACATCCATAATTTGCGGACGTTTGAAGCGTTGCCATAGCGGACCATGGGCTTTGGGATAAATCTGTTCGGGAGTGAGTGTTTCGAGCACCCGTGCTCCTCCTTGAGCATACCATTGTTGGCACCATGCCAATTGGTTGCGTATTTTAATTGCATCGAAGAGTAGTGTGGGGGCACTTGTAGCCATGTCGAGCCCATGGGCATAGCGAGAGTAGAGTAGAAAAGACTGCATATCGTCGGCACTAAGTTGCTTGTAGTCGTAGTGCAACAAAGCACGATATAGCAGCAACTGCACGTAGTGGCTCTCCTTTTTGCCCACATATTCGTGGTCTTTAGCTCCGGGGCGCCATTGGCATTTGCCCGACTTTTGCTCAATAACAATGCGATAATTAAGGTTGAGAAAATCCATACGTCCTTGCATGCCCATCATGTCTGAAAAGAACGAGGGCTCAAGAATAATTTGTTCCGACCTAAACTTTGCAGATGTTTGCTCCTTAAAGTCACAACTGAGCATTTGGTGTATGTTGGCCTTTTGTTGCTTGGCTTCAACGTGAAAATTCTCGTCTATGTCTGGACAAGTAGCAATGCTCAATGCGTTGTTCTTAAAAAAAGTTTTAATGCTTTGCGCATACGTTTGTTCATGGTGAAATGTTTCCTCGTCGAGCAATTGTCCGGCAAAGTTACCAAGCAACATGGGCTTTGTGCTTGCCGATGGACTAAGCATTGATAATAGGTTGGCAAGGGGCGATTGTCCCACCTCGTCAAAGCAAGCAGCAATAGAGGTAACATTAACAAGATAGTCGGGCAATATGATAATAAGTTCGGGCAATAGCTCGCCACCCTTTGCTTTTCGTGGACGTATCACGTTGAGCATCATGCCTTTGTGCAACAAACGTTTCAGATAGCTCCAATCGCCTGGCACATATTGGTTGGTGGCGGTGTAGGCAATGCTTATTGTTTGGTCGTTATCCTCGCAGGTGGCATGTATCAGTTTGTTATCGAAGTCCGTTACAATACATTTTACATAGCTCTTCTTTTCCAGCGAATTGCCTAACGAGCCGATGCTTGTGGCTGGTTTATCTTTCCATATTTGAGCAAGTTCGTTGGGCACTTGAGTATCGTAGGTAAGGCTTACAAATTGTGCCACCGCCTTAAGGTCGGTTTCCCACCATCGGCTTAGCTCGTCGTTGGGTGTGATGTCTTGTTTTTCAAGCCTTTTGCGCAAGGCATTAATGGCAAACGATAGTGAGCGGTCGTTTTCGCGCACCTTGTGCAGTTTAATCAAGTAGTCAAGTTTGGCATAACTGCCGCTCAGTTTGATGGTGACATCGGCCAGTTGCTGCTCAACAGCTGTGGTTAGCACTCTGCGCAAAGCGTTGTAGCGCATGGCGATAGGCCACGAAGGGGATATATTTTGCAGCGATTTAAAAAGCTCGCTAGGGGTAACAATGAGGGTGTCTTGCCACATAGTGGATACTTGAATATAAGGATGAAGAAAAAAGCAAGGGGCGTTGGGCCATTTTAAGAGCGGTGTCTTTAGAGTCTGTTGTTCTTGCCGAATAGTTTGAAAATCAAGTGTTTATATATGCTTTAAAAGGCTTTTAGTAGCCTTATCATACGTATGCTTCTGCCTAAGCATACATAAGCTCCTGGCGTATCACGCCCGTGATACGCTCGTATCACGCCCACGATACGCGCGTATCACGCCCATGATACGCTCGTATCACGGCCGTGATACGCCAGGAGTTTGCGTAAGATTAAAACAGCAGTAACCGCAAGTTGAGGCAACTGAAGTTGTATGATGGCTTTATTACAAATAAAAGTTGGAGCAGAGAAGGTTGTAGTCGTTGCTACGTTCGCCATGCTCATTTAAGAGCACGAGGGTAGATGTGCATGGCGCCATAGGGTGCGGTGTAAACTCCAGCAAAGTGCGTTTGCATGGTTTGTTGGGACGCGTCACCACTTTCGTTTCTCGGCAAAGATTAAGTCCGTAGATAGCTGCAAGAGTCGTGAAACGTTGAGCAGCCTGTGTGGGCAGCACCACGGCAAAACGAGCATGCTTTGCCTTTTTGTTAAGCAAACGGGTGGCGCTTTCTAAAAGTGCGCTAAAGGTTAATCCGCCGCCCGAAGTGTGGCGTGCTTTGGCTCTTAAGGCAGAAGGGGGCAGTAGGCTCTCTTCGTGATAAGGAGGGTTTGACACAATGAGGTCGAACAAGCATTGTGGTGCAAAATGCAAGGCATCGCCCGTAACCACTTCTACATTGTTGGCAAATGGCGATGAGGCTACGTTGCCCCTTGCATCGTTGGCAGCATCGGCATCAATTTCAATGCCCACGACGTGTGCCGATGGTGCACGCTGTGCCAGCATCAAACTAATAAGTCCGCTACCACACCCAATGTCGAGCACCTGGGTGGCACCGCTAATGTCGGCCCATGCCCCCAACAGCACCCCATCGGTGCCAACCTTCATGGCGCAATGTTCGTCGTTGATGTGGAATTGC
>ERZ808240.1245-NODE-1245-length-32084-cov-5.021387_pt1 | contig 32084 bp, 21 predicted proteins | sample MGYA00521084_ERZ808240 | MGnify/ENA primary metagenome ERZ808240 (study PRJEB31516, sample SAMN03275571) | gut metagenome | biome: mammalia-associated habitat; material: feces | host: Papio cynocephalus | place: Kenya | collected 2012-08-06 ... | reverse complement strand
TGCGAATGCGCTACCAAAGCTGAAAGTGAACATAACAGCAATTATATTGAGTTTTTGATTGTTGCTGAGAATTGAAATTGCAGCATTCTTGCAAAATATAAGGAAAACGGCAGTGCCAAAAGGGAATCCTTTAGACCTGAAAAGGCTTGCGCGTCAAAAAGTGAAAAGTTTTTTAAAGAAAAATATAGAGAGCGCAAAAGAATTATTAAACGAATCAGATAATAAATATACAAAAATTCTTGGTATCAATTAGGAAGGCTATGATTGAAAAAATTGCAGCAATCCCTGCGCCGGATCCTGCATGCCGATATGCAGGGGATACATAGGGGGAGGGTACAATCGAAAAAGAACTTGTGAAAAATGTAGACGGATTGAAGGGGGCTTCAAAATGATGTTCTGTGCTAAGATGCTGGAGGAGGAGTTATCTCGCGGGGGAAGAATAAGATGTAAGAAAGTCGGCTTTGCCGATCAGATTTTTAGCGGTAGACTTTCTTGTTATTCCGGAAATATCGGAACGATATTCCCGGAATAACAAAAGGCTGCTACACAGCGTAAAAAGCTTGAAGCTTAGCGCCATGCGGCAGCCTCTTTTTTCTTGTGAACTTGTAAAAAGCAGAAAATTTTACTTTTGGGGGTTACTTCTGCCGGATCTCGGCCAGAACTTTATAGAACGGCTTGAACACTGCGTGGAAGCGAGACCCCCAGGCGCCGTATGCACGATTTAACTTATTTGACATGACATTTTTTTTGCTCACGACATTTTGGGCGATAAAACCCGTGATGGAAGCAGGATAATCTTCCGTTGCAAGAGCGGAATGCTCCAGAATCAGTGCGATGAAGTTCTTCATTTTTTCTTCTTTTTCCCACTGGAATGCGGGGAAAGCAAATTTCTCGGCCTTTAGGTGCAGATACAGATTGGTACCCTGCTTATCCCCCAAAAAGCCGACCAGCGCGCGATGAATGGTTTCCAAATGCTTTTTTCCGGTGCAATTGAGAATCGTACTGATCTCATCATCCCGAAGCTCCTTTTTCGCCGTATCCTCAGCGGAATCGATCTCATGATCAGCGTCGGCTTTCGGATCGGTCGGCATCGCAGCGGTAGCGGAAGGTGTTTTGAGTGCGACGTGCTGGGTGTGCAAATGATTTGGGGAAGAAACTCGTTTGACCTGCATACCGCGTTTTTGCCAAAAGCGGACTACCGCATCAAAGCCGGTATCCTTGGAGACGATGATCATTTCCTTCGTCCGGTCGGCACAGAGTTCGTAGCCTAAATAGGATACTAATTGAAAGTCCAACGCATTACTGCCTTCTTGGCATTCGATAAATTCCGGCTTGTTCGTGGCGCCCAGCAGTTGAACGGTCTGTGGATAAGTCATGCGGGGAGAGTGTTTGGTATAGAATACAATGAGCCTGTTTTCCGTATGCTCGAGCGTATCTAAAAGCTCAAGCCAGGAATCCCCGACGTTCTCACTGTCGATGTAGTAAATTGTTTCCATGTTCTGACAACCTTTCTAGTTATGTAGGAAATATCGCTGTACGATCTTTTCGGAATAACGACAAAAACACCTTGCGACGCGGCGCTCATCCATGAGCGCCATCCGCACAGAGAAATCGCAGGTTTCTTTCGGGGCACTTTTGCCTTATTGCACTTCTATATTACATGACTGCGCTTAGGAAGTCAAACAAAATCACAGAGAGCTTTGCTGCGCTGTGCTTTTGCTTACGGTCGGATTTTTTCGCTGTGGCAGCATGACCTTGGCGGAGAAACCGATCGGAGCATGGCTTGTGAGAAGCTCACATCACAAGGGCCTCCGGTGACGGCGCAGTGAACTTTGGAACTATGCTTGACCAAACGGCATGGCATGCGGGTCTGGTTGCGCTGCGATCAGCTGCAGCTTCTGCGCGTGCGTCAGCTTCTTGATGGCCGCTTCTCGGCGCAAGGCGGCCTCTTTGCTTGGGGCTGTTTCGTAATAGACCAGCCGTACCGGCAGATGACTGCGTGTATATTTGCCGCCCTTGCCTGCCTGATGGGTCATCACTCGCTTAGCCAGATCCTTGGTCCATCCGCAGTAAAAACTACCGTCGGCACACTCTAACAGGTAAATAAAATTTGTGCTTTCCATGGTATGATACCGAAGTCCTTTCCCTGGTGTTTAGCTGTATCATACAGAAAAACCGGGAAACTGTCAAGAACGGGTGGATAAGAGCGTACACGATGCGTGTTTAGAAGAATAAGAAAAATTTGGAAGAAGCGGTTAGGAGGCAGATGCCTTTGCGTAATGCCGACCGCCGGTCAAATCCAATCGACCGATGCGGCTGCCAAAACAAAAACGCAAATGCGCGGGTTAGTCGGACACGTTTCGACAGGATTCGGGCAGATCGTGTGGTAGAATCAAGGGACAGAAAGTCTGAGCAGGCGAGCAAGGAGGATTGCGATGCAGGAAACAAAGATATCGAAAACAAAGATGGCGGAGACAAAGACAAAGGCAATGCCGGAAGTGCCTTTGCGGATCCGGATCGGCTATGCATCGGCAGCGGCACAGGAGATTAACGGAGATATAGCGCTGTCGTGCGAACTGCCGGATGGAAGATTTGCGCTGATCCTTTCGGATGGCATGGGAAAAGGCGAGCAGGCGGCAGCGGAAAGCAGGCGGTTGGTACGACGTCTGCGGAGAAATCTCAAGAAAGGCATGGCGCCTGCGCACGCGATCAAGGAGGTCAATCGCTTTATGATCCGACCGGACAGGTTTGCCACGATGGATCTTGCACTTTTGGATCGGCAGCACGGACAGGTAAAGTTTTATAAAATGGGGGCTGCGTCTTCTTTTTTAGTCCGCGGCGGGCACGTAAAAAAAATTGAGCAGGCCGCGTTGCCGATCGGAATCGTGCCGACATTGCGACTGACCCATCGGACGACGCCGCTCAAAGCAGGCGACCTCATCGTCATGGTCTCGGATGGGATTACAGAAGCGGATCGAGAAGATCCGGAAGCCGACTGGCTGCAAGAGCTTTTGCAAAAGACAGAGCGTGAAACGGTCGCAAACCTCACCCCGCGCCGACTGGCACAGCAGATCCTGCAGGAGGCGCAGCAGCGATATGCCTGCCGGGAATGCGATGATTTGACCGTACTGGTCTCGATCGTCGAAAACAGACCGGCAGGCAAAAAAGCTTGAGGACTGTGGAGAATCTATCAAAACCGAAGCGATCAAAACCGCTGTGAAAGTTCAAGGATCTTTGCGGATCGCTGCGGATTGCTCCGCGTCGCGGTGAAATGCTAGGAATCCCTGAAAATCAAGAAAGCTGCAGATAAACTTTGCTGAAAGCCGGAAAATATGGTATACTTGTTCATAACAGGGATCGGCGGCGCACCGAACGAACGCAGCTTTGTGAGAAACGCGGAGAGAACCGCAAGATGTGTATGGAAGCCGGAGCTGATTGCAAAGCATGTGCGAAGCGAGTGCCGGAAGCAAAGGCGAAAGGAATTCATGATGACAGTGGATGCGGCACGGACATTTATCCGTGTCAGAGAACAGATCAAAAAAGAAGAACTAATAAAAAACGGAATGCACATTGTGATCGGCTTCTCCGGAGGTCCGGATTCGATGTGCCTTTTTGACATACTTTGCCGTCTGGCGGAACCGATGGAGCTTCGGCTATATCCGGTTCATGTCAACCATCGCTTTCGACCGGGTGCGGCAGAGGAAGATCAGGCTTTTGCCGAACAGTTCTGTAGGCAGCGCGGCTGGCCATGCACCAGTTTTGTGTACGACTGTGCCGCGATCGCCGAAAAAGAAGGGCTGACCTCCGAAGAAGCGGGACGCAAAGCACGTTACGAGGCGTTCGGCAGGGTTGCCGCGGGGCTGCTCGCCAAAGGCGTGGCAGCAGAGCGGATCGCGATCGCGGTTGCACAGAACGCCAACGACCAGGCCGAAACAATCCTGTTTCGCATTCTGCGCGGAACCGGAACCGACGGTCTGGCAGGGATCGCAAAAAAACGATATGAGAAGATCCATGTCGAAACCGCGGAAGTCGAAAGTTTCCTGGAGACAGCCGGCGCGGCGCGCAATGTGAAGATCGCGGTCATCCGGCCGCTGCTGGAGACGCCGCGGGACGCGATCGAGCAGTACCTCGCGCAGCGTCAGCTTACGGCGCGCATCGACCATACGAACACAGAAGCCGTCTACACACGCAATAAAATCCGCCTGCAGTTGTTGCCGTATCTGGCGGAACACTATAACGAAAATATCCTGGCGGCCTTAAACCGGCTGGGAAACATCGCAAAGACCGACAAAGACTATCTCTGGCAGCAGACCGAGCAGGCGTTTCAAGACGCGCTGATATCCGATGAAGCAGTGCGAGAAGAAAAAACCTATGCCTTTGCAGGAGAAACCGAGCGGACGGATATCGCGCGGCCGACGGAACCGTCCAAAGCGCTTTACCTCAGCCTGGATCGCTTAGAAGCGATGCACCCGGCGATCCGCGCGCGCGTCTATCAGAAAGCGCTGAGCAGCATCGGCATGGAGGAAAATTTCAGCAGCGCACAGCTTGCGGCAATCGAAAAGATTCGCCTTTCCGAAAGCCCGTCCGCAGAAGCGGAACTGGCGGACGGATATCGCGCGGTCAGAGTTTACGAAAAGCTCAAATTCGACCGCCGGACGGAAACGGATGCTTCGGAGCAGCCGAAATTCCGGATTTGGCGAACGGATACCGCCGCGTATCGGCAGATGCTGGAGAGCGGGAAACTGGGGCTGCATGGAGCCTTTCGTGCAGGCGATCTGCCGGAGGACGCCATGCCGGAGATCCGTACTCGCCGGGATGGGGATTTTTTGACGATTCCGGGCGGAAGAAAAAAACTGCAGGATTTTTTTGTCGATGAGAAAGTACCGAAGAGTAACCGCGATGAAATCCCGGTACTGGCCTACGGAAACAGTGTCTGGTGGATTCTTCCGTCAAAAAATTTCAGATCCGATCGGCTCAAACAGAAAGGAAGATTTTGCGCGGACAGAAAAGTGGATATCCAAGTAGAGGGAACGATAATAATCCTTGAAATTCCCTGGATTTTGTGATAAAATACAAAAGCGCACTTAGAAAGATAGCGCAAAAAAACAAGAAAAACGCAGAAATGAAATATAGATTCTATCTTGAAAGGGGAAACAAGTGAAAAAATTCGCAAAAAATGTCAGCGTCTATTTGATTCTGTTTTTGGTCGTTCTACTGGTGGCTATGTTCTACAAAGGACTGGACGGCAGTCAGCAGACGGTAAAAGAAATATCTTTTTCCAAATTTGCGCAGATGGTCGAGCAGGAAAAGTTCGAAGCGATCCAGATCGAAAATACCACGCTGACCGGACAGATCAGCAAAGACACCTATTACTACGCTTACGCGCCATCCGTCCTGGAGATCAACTGGCTAGAAGAAAACTATCTGTTTGAACAGATGCAGAACGGAACCCTGAAGGAATTTTCCAGTCCGAAGCCGGATTCCGGATCGTTCCTTTTGAGCCTGCTGCCGAATCTGCTGATGATCGGCGCGCTGATCTTCCTGTTCTACATTATGATGAACCAGGGAGGCAACGGTAAGGCGTTCCAGTTCGGAAAGTCCAGAGCCAAGATGGTCAAGGGCGACAAAAAAGTGACCTTTGACGATGTCGCCGGACTGGAGGAAGAAAAGCAGGAGCTGGAAGAAGTCGTGGACTTCCTCAAAGCACCGAAAAAATACAAGGAACTCGGGGCGAGAATCCCCAAAGGCATTCTGCTGGTAGGCCCTCCGGGAACCGGTAAGACCTACATCTCCAAGGCGACAGCCGGCGAAGCCGGCGTGCCGTTCTTTACGATCAGCGGTTCCGACTTCGTGGAAATGTTCGTCGGCGTCGGCGCCTCTCGTGTCAGAGACCTGTTTGATCAGGCCAAAAAGAACGCGCCGTGTATCGTGTTCATCGACGAAATCGATGCAGTCGGCCGTAAGCGCGGCGCGGGCATCGGCGGTGGTCACGATGAACGGGAACAAACCTTGAACCAGTTGCTGGTTGAAATGGATGGCTTCGCGGAGAACTCCGGCATCATCATCCTGGCGGCGACCAACCGTCCGGACGTTCTGGATCCGGCCTTGCTCAGACCGGGCAGATTTGACCGGCAGATCGTGATCGGTCTTCCGGATGTCAAGGGTCGTGAGGAGATCATCAAGGTACATGCCAAGAACAAACCGCTGGCAGATGACGTAACACCGAAGGTACTGGCAAGAAGAACCATGGGCTCCACACCTGCCGACCTTGAAAATATCCTCAACGAAGCAGCACTGATCACGGCTCGCCGAAACGGAAGATTCATCCGCATGGAAGAGATCGAGGAAGCTATCCGCAAGGTACAGATGGGACCGGCAAAGAAGTCCCGTGTTGTTTCCGAAGAAGAGAAGAAACTCACGGCTTATCACGAAGCAGGTCACGCTATCGTGGCGAGAACCCTGCCGAAGCATATGCCGATCCACGAAGTCACGATCATTCCGAGAGGGAGAGCCGGTGGATATACCATGTATCTGCCTGAGGATGACAAGATGTTCGATACCAAGGGCTCGATGTATAACTACATTGTATCCTGCATGGGCGGACGGGTGGCCGAAAAACTGAAGCTGGACGACATTTCGATTGGCGCGTCCGGCGATATCAAGCAGGCAACCTCTACCGCAAGGGAAATGGTGACCAAGTACGGCTTCAGCGAAAAACTCGGTGCCGTGAGCTACGGCGGGCAGGAAGAGGTTTTCCTCGGCAACGATTTTACGGCACACAAAAACTATTCTGAACATACCGCACAGGAAATTGATGACGAGATCAAGCGGATCATCGACGAAGCGTACGATGAAGCAACGAAGATTCTGATGGATCAGGACGAGACCTTGGAGCGCATTGCCAAAGCGCTGCTTCTGGTGGAGACCATCGACGGTCAGCAATTTGAAGATCTTTATACCGGCAGGATTACCGCAGAAGATCTGAAGCAAAGCGTTGAGAAGGCGGATGAAGCGAAGAAAGCGCAGAACGAAAAGGAAGCTGCAGAGGCAGAACAGCTCCGCAAGGAAGAGGAAGAACGTCTTCTGGAAGAGTTGAAAAAGTATGATTCTGATTACATGCAGGACGATGATGCGCAGAAAGAGGAGGCGTCTCAGGTAGCTGAGGCACCTCAGAAAGAAGATGAGGGAGAAGATGAAGGTAAGCGTTAAGGATTGTCTGCAGCTGGAATCCTTCCGGAAATGTATCGTAGTCGCGGGAGAACGAAACATGGACAACCGGGTGAAAGCGGTTTCCGTTATGGACGCGTCCTCGCCGGAGGAAGCGGTCAAATGTAGCGGTAGTAGCGGCAACATGGTGCTGACTTCCTTCGCGGGAATGAAGAGCGACGTGAAGATGCAGCAGGAAACGATCCGTGAACTTGCGAAGACAGGTGTCGCGGCGATCGTGGTTTTTCGCAGAGAGCAGACAACCAGACCGGTTGATAAGGAAGTTACACGCGCGGCAGACGAAGCCGGTGTTCCGCTGATTATCATGGTCGACGGAGAAAATATGGACTATTCGCAGATCATCGCGGAGGTCATGGAGCATGTGCTGTACGGAAATAATTTTAAGAACAGCCTGATCAACAATACGATTTTCCATCTGCTCAACTTTGAAAAACACGCGAACTTCCAGCAGGCGCTCCGTGAAGCTGCAATCAACAATGATTTTCAGGTTGTGCTCCTGAGCGAAGATTTCAATCCGATCTTTGCCATCGAGACCAGACATCAGACAACGATCAACGAAGCCATCCGCCGCGGGAAGGAAGCGGCGCTGAACCTGAGCAACATCTACAGCCTGATTGAGATCGACGGCGTTCTGACCTACTGGGGTCTGGTGCATATCAACAACGAAAAATATTACCTGTTCATCGTTGACAATGATGACAACTATTCGTCCGGCGAGATGACCAAGCTCGCCGAGATCATCGAACTGGCGATGGGTATGTGGAAGTATACGCCGGAGCGTGACGCCAAGGCCGAGCTGGTCAAGGCACTGATGCGCGGCAACAAGAGTCTGGCTTATTCCATCCGGGAAGAGGCCGGTGTGAAGCTGTCCGATATCATTTCCGTCTTTTACGCGAAAGGGATCGAAGATCACCATGCGGAGGAAGTCATCCATCAGTTTGTCAGCGACGGACTTTTGGATATCATCAAGATCAATGAGGAAAACGAGAGCTATGCGCTCCTGCTCAAGGGACCGAAGCTGGCGGATGAAGAGGAGAACGAGGAAAAGGCAGTCTGCCTGAGGTTCTTCGACGCGCTGAAGGAAAACAAGACCGTCCGCATTTTCCATGTGACGGGCATCGACGGGATCGAGGGCGCAGGCGACGGCTTCCGCCTGATCGGTGAGACTTGGTCGTTCGTGGAGAGTATCTTCCCGTATAAACGCGTTTTTACCAAATATGAACTGACGCTGGTCAGCAACTGCATCAACATCCAGGTGCAGGGCGGTTACCTCAAAAAGAACTATATGGATCTTCTGGAACCGTTCCGCAGAGAAGGCGACAACAAATCCAAACAGCTTTTGGAAACGCTGGAGACCTTTGTACTGGATGCCGGCATGAACAGCGGCAAGACGTCGGAGTTCATGGGAATCCATACGAACACCGTGCAGTATCGTCTGAAAAAGATCAACGAGATCCTCGGCGCGGAGATCACCGGCAACCGTGTGATCCCGGGTCTGACCATCGCGCTGGCACTGCGCAGAATGGAGAATGCGGCGAAGTAGTTCGCTATGTGCAAATGCGTGCAGAGCGTGCGTAAGGAAAACAGAAAAAATAGAGCAAAAACAAAATCCGCTGTGAAAACCGGCGGATTTTTTTCAGAACTGTGCCGGGAGGGCGCGAAATGAAACGAGATTGCAAGATCGGAAACGTACAATTAAAAAATCCCTTTATTCTGGCGCCCCTTGCGGGCATCACCGATGCCCCGTTTCGCCGCATCTGCGGCGAAATGAGCGCTGCCATGGTCTATTCCGAAATGGTCAGCGCCAAGGGGCTCTGGTATAAAGACAAGAATACGGACAAGCTGCTGGATATCCTGCCGGGCGAGGCTCCGGTCTCTTATCAGATCTTCGGACATGAGCCGGAGATCGTCGCGGAAGCGGTGCGGATGCTGAACCGGCGGCCCCATGTTCTGCTGGACATCAATATGGGCTGCCCGGTGCCCAAGATCGTGCGCAATGAAGAAGGTAGCGCGCTGATGCGCAAGCCGGAGCTGGCGTACGAGGTTGTCCATGCTGCTGTGGAGGCGAGCGAGAAACCGGTCACGGTGAAGATCCGCGCCGGCTGGAACGATGCCGAAAAGAACGCCGTCGAGGTGGCGCGCGCGATCGAAGCCGCGGGAGCGGCTGCAGTGGCGGTGCACGGCAGAACCCGGGAGCAGTTTTACAGCGGGAGTGCCGACTGGACGGTGATCGCCGATGTGAAACAGGCAGTATCCATTCCGGTGATCGGCAACGGCGATGTCACGGACATCGCCTCGGCTCGTCGCATGATGCAGGAAACGGGCTGCGATCTTGTGATGATCGGACGCGGAGCACTGGGAAACCCCTGGATCTTTGAACAGCTCGCATGGGCATGGGAGCACGGCGAGTTTGATTCTGCTTGCGGCACAGGCGGCCGCGCAGCCTCGGATGCGCAGGCAGCGATGCAAGGGGAAGCGACGGCACCGAAGCTGCCGGATAAACAGGAGAAGATCCGCATGATGCTGCGGCATTTCGACGATGTCTGCGCGCTGAAAGGTGAATATACCGCAGTACGAGAGATGCGTAAGCACGTTGGCTGGTATCTGAAGGGTCTGCCGGGCGCGGCGGCATTTCGCGGCAAGATCAATCAGATCAACGACGCCGCCGCGCTTGCGGAAGCCATCCGAAATATATAGGAGGATCCTATGGATTCGATGGATCCTATGCAAAGATTCTGCGGACAAGCAGAAAAATGACAGAATAACAGGAGGAAACCATGACAGAACTGCTGGCTCCGGCCGGAAATATGGAGGCGCTGAAAGCGGCGGTCACAAACGGCTGCGACGCGGTCTATCTCGGCATGCAGAAATTCGGCGCGCGAGCATATTCCTGCAATTTTGACGAAACCACGCTTGCGGAGGCGATCCGCTATGCGCACCTGCGGGAAGTAAAGGTTTATGTGACGATGAACACCATCGTTTTTGAAGAAGAACTTGCGGCCATGCGGGAGCAGCTGGCTTTTCTCAACGCGATCGGCGTCGACGGCGTCATCGTGCAGGATATGGCGGTATTTGAGGAGATCATCCGGCGCTTCCCGGATATGGAAGCGCACTGCTCCACACAGATGGGGATCGACGATCTGGAGGGCACGCTTCTCTGGAAAGAACTCGGCGCGAAGCGTGTCGTGCTGGCGCGTGAGGTGACGATCGAAAAGGCGAAAGAGATCCGCCGGATCGCGAAGATCCCGCTGGAGATCTTTGTACACGGAGCGCTCTGCGTATCCTATTCCGGCAACTGTCTGATGTCCGGACTGATCGGCTACCGCAGCGGCAACCGGGGCAGATGCGTCGGATCCTGCCGCAAGCCTTATGAGCTGATCGACAAGACAAACGGCAGATCCCTGGGGACGAGTTATCTGCTGTCGACCAAGGATCTGAACACCATCGACTATATCGAAGACCTCAAAGCCCTGGACTCTCTCAAGATCGAGGGACGCATGAAAGAACCGGCCTATGTGGCGAATGTGACGGCAAGGTACCGCGCCGCCCTCGACGGACATGCGACAGAAGAAGATAGGGATGATCTGAAAAAGACCTTCAATCGAACCTTTACCAAAGGCTATCTTTTCCACGAGGATCCCAAGGATCTGACGAATATTCAAAAACCGAACAATTTCGGCTACGCGATCGGCAGCGTTGCCGGTGCATATAAAGGCATGTACGAGATCCGTCTGCATGACGCTCTAAAACAGAACGATATCATCCGCATTGACCATAACGGAGAAGATGTCAACCTTTCCGTAGTCAAGCTGTACAATCGGGACGGCAATCTGATCAATCAGGCGGAGCGCAGCTGCTTCATCCGCATCAAGGAAAAATTGTCCAAAGGTGATCCGGTCTACAAGACCAAGGACTATCAGTTCTATCAGGAACTGGAAAAGAGTATGGAACAGGAATTCCGGCGCTTTCCGCTGCGGCTTTGGGTGCACGCCTATCCCGGCGCGGCGCTGACCGTTGAGGCCGAGGGTCTGGGCGTGCGCTGCGGCTATACAAGCGAGGAGATCCTGGAAGCGGCGCAAAACCGGCCGACCACCGCCGAGCAAGTAAAAAAACAGCTGGCAAAGCTCCATGACACGGTGTTTACCTTGCAGGAGCTTGTGTTTGAAGAGTGCGGGGCTTTCATCCCGGTCAAGCTGCTCAACCAGGCACGCCGCACGATCGTCGAACGGCTCTATGAAGAAAAACTGAACAGCAAGCCGCGCCGCGTGCTTGTAGGCGCAGGGCTTTCGGAGCGGGCGAAAACGGATACGGTGCCGATGGCGGACTGCGCACCGGCAGAAGCAGGGCGCGCGCAGACCCCAGCTCGCGCGCAGGCAGAGGATCCGGAACCGTTTCTGACGGCGTCTGTCGTCACAAAGGAGCAATACGACGCCTGCCGGAACGCCGGAATCTCGCAGATCTATTTTGAGAATATCGTCCGCAGGAACCAGGCAAACTATGAGGAGCGGAACGGAGAACTCCTGCTCGGCGGATACGGCGGCCTGTATTACTATAAAGACCGCAATCCGTTCGTGACGGATTATTCTTTCAATGTGGTCAACTCGATCGCCTGCCGCAGACTGCTGGAACTGGGCGCAAAACGCGTGACCCTGTCCTACGAGCTGAACCGCAGGCAGATCGCAGCGCTGATCGAGGCTTACCGCCGCGCATACGGCGCAGTGCCGGCGCTGGAGATGATCGTTTACGGACGCGCGCCGCTGATCTTCACCAAATACTGCCCGCTCAAAAAGAGGGAGCAGTGCGGACTCTGTAAGACGAAGGTCTATGAGCTGAAAGACGAATACGGAACCTTTCCGATCCTTTCCCACCCGGACTGCACGACGACCATCCTCAACGGCAAGATCCTCAACCTGCTGGATGAGATGCCGTCCGTTCAGGGCGTAGAGGCGTTCCGCCTGAACTTTACGACCGAGAGCGCGGAAGAAGTGACGCGCATCGTCCGCGCCGCGCAGCGCAAGCTCAGCGGGCGGGAGCCGAAGTCCCTGTTCCGTAAGGAGAGTGATACGCGGGGCCATTTTAACAAGGAAATCATTTAGCATGTGAGATAAGAAAGAGGGACTGACATGATCCAGGTCGAAAAACTATCCTACGGTTTTCCGGACAAAGACTTATACAACGAGATTTCATTTACCATAGAGACCGGACGGCATTGCGCGCTGATTGGAAGCAACGGATGCGGCAAATCAACCCTTGTGGAGATGCTGCTGCACCCGGGAAAGTACTGGTTTGACGGCAGGATTCTGCTGGACGAAAACTGCCGCATCGGTTACGCCAGCCAATTCAGCGTGCGGGACAAGGCGCAGGATTGTACCGTGTTCGACTATCTCGCGCAGCGTTTTACCGACATGAACGCGCAGATCACCGCGGTCTGCGATGAAATGACGGCGCCGGAGATCGACGAAGCGCAGATGGAGCAGCTGTTTGCCCGCTATCAGGCTCTGCTGGATCAGAGCGAGGCGATGGACGCGGATCATTACGAAAGCGTCATCCGTCGGCAGCTGTATATTGCGGGGATGAGTGATCTGGAAGAAACAAGACTTTCAGAAGTCAGCGGCGGAGAATACAAGCTGCTGCAGATCCTGCGGGAAATGCTCTTGGCACCGAACTTTTTGGTGCTGGATGAGCCGGATGTTTTTTTGGATTTTGAAAATCTGAACGGGCTCTGCGGGCTGATCAACGCTTATCGCGGCACGCTGCTGGCCGTTACCCATAACCGCTACCTGCTGAACCATTGCTTTGATCAGATCCTGCATCTGGAAAACGGCGATCTGCAGGAATTTGACGGCTCCTACGCGGCCTATCGCTGCGCGATCCTGCGGGAAAAACTGAACCTGCGCCTGCAGTATATCGAAGAGCAGGAAGAGATCGCGCGCACGGAGCAAATGGTAGAGCTTCTGCGCAAACGTGCGACGCTGATGGTCAATCCGACCATCGGGCAAGTGGTCAATGCCAAGCAATCGCAGCTGGAAAGACTGCTTAAGCGGCAGATCAAGGCGCCGTTCATCGAAGTACGGGAGCCGCAGATCACCCTGCCCGGCGCGGCATTACGCGCCGCGCAAGCCTCGGAACCGGCAGCACCGGCGGCGCCCGCGGCGCAGTCCGCTGCGGGCGGGCGAAATGCGAGCGAGGACTGCGCACGGCCGTCATCCGAGCCGCGTGTCGTGCTGCGGGTGACGGATTACGAAGTGAAATTTGACGAGCATTTGCTGCGGGATGTCAATTTTGAGATCAAAGAGGGAGAAAAGGTCGCTCTGATCGGAGCCAACGGCACCGGCAAGACGACGCTCATCCGGGATATCATCCGGCAGGAAGACCCGGCGATCCGGATCGACCCGGATACGTCGTTTGCGTGGCTGCCGCAGCCGGAGGTCGGCGCGGAGAACGGAGAAAAGACCGTTGCGGAGATCCTGCGGGATGCAGGATTGAAAACCAGAGCCGAAATGCAAGCCTGCCTCACGGCCTATACGCTGCCGACGGCTTGTCTGGAGCAGAACGTAAGCCGGCTTTCCGGCGGCGAACAGAACCTGCTGCAGCTGGCGGTCCTTTCTCGCAGCGGCGCCGCCCTGCTGCTTTTGGATGAACCGACCAACCATCTGGATCTGGCGGCGCAGACCGCTCTTGAGAAAGCGATCAACGCTTACCGGGGAACGATCCTGATGGTGACGCATGATTTTTATCTGGCCGCCGACTGCGCCGACTACATCCTTTTTGCGGATGAAAATACCATAAGGAGGATTCGCAGCCGGAACTTCCGCAAAATGGTATATGATCGATATTTTGATGTCACTTATCTGGAGATCGACCGCAAAAAACAGGAGCTGGAGACCAGCATCACCGCCGCTTTTCAGCGAGATGACCTGACGGCGGTCGAGAAACTCTGCACCGAACTGGAAACCTTGCAGCCGTAGACGGTCAAGGGTTCACCGGCGTGCGAGCACGGAAAAGAACGGAACGAAAAATACAAATGTGAGGCGAAAGAGAATGGAGACATCCGAATTTTTTGGCAGTGAAAAGATCAGTAAGATCTTGCTGCAGCTGGCGCCGCCTGTGATGCTGGCGCAGCTGATCCAAGCACTTTACAATATCGTCGACAGTCTGTTCGTGGGGCAATGCTCGGAAAGCGGTCTGACCGCACTGTCGATCATTTACCCGATACAGCTGTTGATGATCGCCATGGCTGTCGGGACCGGGGTGGGGATCAACACCGCAATGGCCTCCCAATTCGGCGCCGGTAAGTATCAGACCGCGGATGAATTTGCCGGTATCGGTACGCTGCTGGGCGCAGGCATGTGGCTAGTGTTTGCCGTCGTCTGCTGGTTGATCATGCCGGCATACGCAAGGATGTCCACGGAATCGGAAATCGTGATCGCGGATGTGATCACTTACGGAAGGATTGTCTGCGTATGCAGCTTCGGTCTATTTCTGGAAAGCATCTGGACCAAGATCCTGCAGGCAGGCGGCAACATGAAAACGCCGATGCTGGCACAGATCGTCGGTGCGCTGACGAATATCGTCCTGGATCCGCTGCTGATCTTCGGCCTGTTCGGACTGCCGAGACTGGAGATTGCGGGTGCAGCGATCGCAACCGTTGTCGGGCAGATTGCCGCGGCGCTGATCGTGATGAAAAAAGCGCTGCGCAGGCCGCCGGAAAGAGCCGTCTGGAAGCGCCGGATCCGGCTGATCTTTCAACTCGGGATCCCGAACATTTTAATGCAGTCGGCCTATACCTTTTACATATTGGGGCTTAACCTGATTCTGGCGACCTTTTCCGATCAAGCGGTGACTGCACTGGGACTCTACTACAAGTGGCAGACGTTTTTTTTCATTCCGCTGGGGGCGATGCAGACCTGTATCGTCCCGGTCATCAGCTACAATTACGCCGCAAAACAGCTGGATCGGTGCAGGAAAACCTTGAAAACAGCCGTTATCTTCGGTATGGCGCTGATGATGGTCGGCGTGCTGTGCTTTGTCCTGATCCCCGGACCGATGCTGCGTGTCTTTACCAAAGACCAGGCCGTGATCGCCATCGGGCGGATCGGCTTTCGCATCATTGGGACGAGCTTCCTGCCGATGGTAACGTCGCTGACCTTTCCGGTATTCTTTCAGGCGATCGGGGGCGGGGGCGCAAGTTCGATGCTGACGCTTGTACGAACCCTCGGACTGTTCGTTCCGCTCGGCTTTCTGTTTTCCCGGTTCGGGCTGCAGTTCTTCTGGCTGACCTTTCCGGTCACAGAAATCTTAACGAGCCTTCTCGGGGCGGCGCTGTACCGCAGATTTCTCAAAAGCCACGGGATAAAAAGCAAAGAATAAAGGACCGCAGACATATTTTCTTCCGAAATTGCAAAGACTAACCATCGAGACGGCATGGCGGCGGAACATCCGCGCGCTGTAGCCGCAAATGCAAAAAAGGATGGAAAGAGTATGAGCAATCACATGGATTTGGGGTACGAGATGTTCTGCTACCAATGCGAGCAGACGGCAGGCGGCAAGGGCTGCACCAAGCAGGGCGTCTGCGGCAAGACCGCGGAGGTCGCGAATCTGCAGGATCTGCTGCTGTACCAGCTGAAAGGCATCAGTGTCTACGCACGGGCGCTTGCGGAGCGCGGAGAAAAAATCGACGAGCGGATCGTGCGTTTTGTCGAAAATTGTCTGTTTACCACGCTGACGAATGTCAATTTTGACGCGGAGGTACACGTCGATCTGCTGAAACAGTCGCAGAAGATCAAGGAAGAGCTGCAACAGCGCGGAAAGAAAGCCGGCATCGCCGAACCAAAAACAGCACAGGCTGTTTTCTCCCTGCCGGAAACAAAGGCGGAGATGCTGCGGGCTGCGGAGGTTGCCGGGATCATGTATGAGCAGGGTCTCGATCCTGACGTTCGCTCGCTGCGCATGACGATCTTGTACGGACTCAAAGGAATCAGTGCTTACGGCCATCAGGCCGGAGAACTGGGATACCGCAACGAGCAGGTGGACATGTTTTACTTTGAGGCGCTGGCGGCTCTGACCGACGACGCGCTGACTGCGGAAGACCTGATCCGCCTGACCATGCGTACCGGAGAGATCGCGTTGGATGTGATGAAAAAGCTGGATGAGGCCAACACCGAAGCCTACGGCGACCCGTCGCCGCATAAGGTGAAGATTCATCTGAAAAAGGGACCGTTCATCGTGGTTTCCGGGCATGACCTGAAAGATCTCGAAATGCTGCTCGCGCAGACGCAGGGAAAAGGGATCCACGTCTACACGCACGGCGAAATGCTGCCGGCGCACGGCTACGACGGTCTGAAAAAATACACGCATCTGGCAGGCAACTTCGGCGGCGCGTGGCAGGATCAGCAGAAGCAATTCGACGATCTGCCGGGCTGTATTCTGATGACCACAAACTGTCTGATGCGGCCGCGGGAAAGCTATAAGGATCGGATCTTCAGCACCAATGTGGTCGGCTGGGACGGCGTGCGGTTCATTGAGAAAAAGGAAAACGGGGAGAAGGACTTTTCACCGATCATCCAAAAAGCGCTGGAGCTCGGCGGCTATCCGGAAGACCACGAGCAGGAGGAGATTCTCGTCGGCTTCGGCCATCATGCGACGCTGGCAAATGCCGGAGCAATCGTGGAAGCGGTGAAAGACGGCAAGATCCGGCATTTTTTCCTGATCGGCGGCTGCGACGGGGCAAGACCGGGACGTAATTATTATACGGAATTCGCCAAAATGGTTCCGCAGGATTGCCTGATCCTGACGCTGGCCTGCGGCAAATATCGCTTCAATAAGCTGGACTTCGGCGAAACCGCGGGTCTGCCGCGCCTTTTGGATGTGGGACAATGCAATGACACGTATTCGGCAGTGCGCATCGCGGAAGCACTGGCCGACGCCTTTGGCACGGATGTCAACAGCCTGCCGCTATCGCTGATCCTTTCCTGGTACGAACAAAAGGCGGTCGCCGTGCTGCTGGCGCTCCTCAGTCTGGGCATCAAGGGCATTTATCTGGGTCCGACTTTACCGGCGTTCCTGAGCCCGAACGTTCTGCAATATCTGGTCGATGCGTTCGACCTGCGCCTGATCAGCAATGCCGAAGACGACCTTAAGACCTGCCTCGCGCAAAAGCTTTAGAAGCCCGGACCAAGTGCGAGAAAGTTCGGCTGCCCGAAAGTTCGAGAGTCTCCACGGATCTGATCCCAGGAGACTCATATGATTTTCCGCAAATTTCAGAGCCAACCGAGCTGCGGTTACATCTTTTTGCGCTTTTTTGAGAAATAGGAAGATGAAATTTCCGTCGAAACACTGGCATCCCTGCCCGTAATTTGATACAATGGTTCTGTTCCATGGAAACGAGCGACAGCGAAGTTTGCATGGCAAAACAGACCTTGTGCTTTTGCTCCCAGGCTTTAGTCGGCCAGGAGCAAGTCGTACAATATCCTTGGCACTGCGATTTGTAGTCCTAGCCCGCTGACTGGCGCACCATTGCGAAGACAGAAGCGAGGCGGGTCTCACGCCAAGAAGTGCAGCGCGTCAGCGCGTGGCACTTTAAGGGTCAAGCGAAAGCGGCGGCGTGTAGCTGGTCAAGGGTCTTGAAGGCAACGCGAAAAAATCCGCAGCACGATCCTTATCGGCTTCGGCTTATCCGCGCTGCTCGTGCTGCTGGTAACGATGAGCGTCCTGCTGCCGCTGGTTATGCTGGATTCCAATATGTACGGAGAGAGCGGCTGGTTTTACAGCGGCTTTAACCGCATCCACGAGGATCAGACCGACTGGTGCATGGCGCGACTCGATGCACTGAAAGCGGACAAGCCGGACATCAAGGCCATGGCGTTCTTCCATATGCCACCGCGGGAATTCAAGGAGGCATACGAAAAAAGCATACGAAAAAATGAAGCCCTGATCGCACGCCGTACAGACGGCAGCATCGACATCCGCATGCGCCCGCTCGGCAGCGTGGTATCGCAGCATGTACGCGGGGCAAAATAACGGCGCGTTCGAATACCGAAACCTATCCGTCATAATCGAAGAGGAAACAAAGGAAACAGAAGAAAGAGCAAAGGGGAAACGCAATGAAGTTATTATTCAAGCAGAGATTTTTTTCGTGGTTCGACAGTTATGATATTTACAACGAGGCAGGGGAGACGGTCTACACCGTGGAGGGACAGCTGGCCTGGGGACATAAGCTTAAGATCTATGACCGCTCCGGTGCGGAGGCTGGCATGGTACAGCAGCGCGTGCTGACACTGCTGCCGAAATTCGAGCTTTATGTCGGTGATGCATATGCAGGCTGCCTGAGCAAGGAATTCACCTTTTTCAAGCCGCACTACAACATTGATTTTAACGGTTGGTATGTGGAGGGAGATTTTTTTGAGTGGGACTATTCTGTCTTCAATGCCGACGGCAAGGTTGTCGCGACCGTATCCAAGGAGCTGCTCCATTTGACCGATACCTATGTCATCGACGTGGAAGATCCGGCGGACAGCCTCTGCGCTCTGATGCTGGTGCTGGCCATTGATGCGGAAAAATGCTCACGGAATTAGCCGCAAAATCCGGATCGCCTTGAAAGGCATCTGAGAAAGCAAAGAAAAAATTACAAAAAAAATAAAAGTGTATGCAACCTTTCGCTCATGCCCGCCGTCTTATCAGACGAAGAGAATTTTATAAGGTTTTCTGTGTTTTGTGAGAAACGATGCCAGACAAACAGGAAAGGCGAGGAGTTCAAAATGACAAGTAAGAATACGAGAATCACGAGAAAAAAGATTTTTGCGGCAGTGTTGATCTGCATGCTTTTGCTTTGCATGCTGACATCGTGTGCCAGTCAGGACAGCAGCAAGTCTTATGATCTGCAGCAGGTCTATCAGGATATTCTGGCAGAGCAGCCAGAAAACATGGATGATCTAAGTGCCGTGATGTTTGAAACAACCGATCAAGAAGCAATCGATGAAATTTATCCAGGACTTGGGAATATCAAGCTGAAACAGGAAGTGTGCTATCAGCATGCGGTCACCGGTTTCTGTGAGATCATGCTGGTCGAAGCTGCGGACTCCGCGGATGTGCAGACGATCGTGGATATTTTCAACCAAAGGATCGATGCAGCGTCGGACGACACTTTCTATCCGGAAACTGCACAGATATGGGCGCAGAACGCGCAGGTACAGGCCAGCGGAAACTATGTGGCGATGGTTGCTCTGCCGAACGGGTATATTGTACCGGATCCGATCTTCAGCTAAGCGCATGCCGGGAAGCTGCGGCGTGATCGAAATAATCAGGGAAACGCAAAGGGCTTTGCAGGAAATCTGCGAAGCTCTTTTTCTGATGTGTCATATCTTGTTCATCCGTTTGATGCGTTAAAGAAAAAACGTAAAAAAGCACAGAAAAAAGTGTGAATATCCTTGCAAAGCATCGAAAACTGCGATAAAATAAAAAATAGTTTTTTAAGAAAATCCCCTGCGAAACCGCAGGCCGGAATAAATAGCAAACGGAGGAAATGACAAAATGTATGTAGTATGTTTAGATTTAGAAGGTGTTCTGGTGCCGGAGATCTGGGTGGAATTCGCGGAGACCGCAGGGATTCCGGAACTGAAGAGGACTACACGGGATGAACCGGACTATGACAAGTTGATGCGGTATCGCCTTGATATTTTGAAGCAGCACGGTCTGGGGCTGGAAGAGATCCAGGAGACCATCGCAAAACTAGATCCGTTTCCGGGCGCTAAGGAATTTTTGGATGAACTGCGATCCTTTACGCAGGCAGTCATCGTCAGTGACACGTTCGATCAGTTCGCGCAGCCGCTGATAAAAAAACTCGGCATGCCGACGATCTTCTGCAACACGCTGGTGGTTGCGCCGAATGGAGAAATCACCGATTACAAGATGCGCGTCGAAAATACCAAGCTGACAACCGTCAAAGCGCTGCAGACGATGGGCTTTGATACCATCGCGACCGGCGACAGCTACAACGATCTCGGCATGATCAAGGCCAGCAAGGCAGGATTCCTGTTCCGCTCCACCGAACAGATCAAAGCCGACAACCCGGATGTGAAAGCTGTGGAAAGCTACGCGGAGCTGATGGCAGCCATCAAAGAGGCCATGGGCATTGTGGGATAAATCATCACAACGGGACAAAAGTGCACATAACGAAACCTGCGATTTCTAGGTGCACATGCTGCTCACAGGTGAGTGCCGCTTCACAAGGTGCTTTTGTTGTGATTCCGGAGATATCGCATCGCGTGATATTTTCTACATAATAAAAACCGACAGGGTGCCGCCACAGGGCGGCACCCTTTGTACATTTTGGAGAAGTATCGCATGCCGGATCCACCGGCACGAGCCGATGGGTTTCACTTGTATCTTTCCGAAAAATCAAGTATACTATAGGCATACGAAGCGCGAAGAAGGACTCGCGCAGATCAAAGAGAAAAACTACACGAAGCCCGAAGCCGCTTGAGGCTGACGGTTATCAGAAAATTCTTAAATACACCCGCCATTTTTTCAGAAAGGCCGGATGATTAGACAATCCGAAAGGTAGGAAAACTGAGGTAAAACAATATGAAAGTAGGCATTAAATATTGCGGTGGCTGCAATCCCCGATATGACCGGGCGGTTTATGCAAAAGCCTTATGCGAGGCACATCCGACGTGGGATTGCGAACACGCACAGGAAGAAACTCCATATGATTTGCTGCTCGTGGTCGGCGGCTGCTCCAGCTGCTGCGCGGGATATGAGCAGTACCGATACAAGGAGGTACGCAAGCTCTGGGATCCAAAAATGTTTCAAAATGAGAGCTGACTTTGCGCGATGCGCAGCAACTTGGAAACGACATCATGCAAAATGGGATGAATTTATCAGGGGAGAGATTATGAAAACAAACAAAAAAAAGGAACTTTGTATTGATATTTTGACAGATGTCGTAGCAGGCATTTTGATCGCGACCGGGACTTACAATTTTGCGACGGCGGCGAAGTTCCCGATGAGCGGTTTCAACGGCATCGGGCTGATTTTTTATCATTTGTGGGGATTGCCGATCGGTACCGTCGCGTTAGTACTGAACATTCCGGTCGCGATCGCCTGCTATAAGACATTGGGCAAGAGATTTATGCTGCGCTCAATCCGCAGCATTCTGATTACGTCGATCATTATGGACTATGTCGCGCCGCTGTTTCCACTGTATACGGGAGAAAAAATCCTGGCCATGGTTTGCACAGCCGTGCTGTCGGGACTGGGCTACGCGATGATATTTATGAGGGAATCATCTACCGGAGGAACGGATTTTATCCTCTTGACGATCAAGGCTAAGGAACCGCATTTGACGATCGGCAGCATTTCTTTCGCGATGGAATCCATCGTGGTACTGATCGGCACCTTGCTAGTATCGAAGGATATTGACGGGTTGATCTACGGACTGCTCATCAACTTTGTGACATCCGCAGTGATGGACAAATTTATGTACGGCATTGCGTCCGGCAAGCTGGCGCTGATTGTCACGGATAAAGCGGAACTGATCGCGCCGTTGATCGAGGAAACGACGGGTAGGGGCTGTACCTTCCTTAAGGCCGAAGGCAGCTATACACGCAAGGACAAAGATGTCATCATGTGTGCATCAAACCGCAAGGAAATGTATGGCGTGCGCAAGGCAGTTAAAAAAATTGACCCGGATGCGTTTATCATCATCGTGGAGTCGAACGAAACCTTAGGCGAAGGCTTTGCTGAGAACAAGTAGCATTTTGACAAGAAAAATCAATTTTCGTGCCGTTGTTCCATTGTATGCCGTCGATTCAGCAGTCCACGCAGAAAACTTTGCCATGATAAATCGAAAAAGCTATAAAATTCCCCTTGCCAAACACCTATGTAAAGTGCTATACTATTGCTCGTTGAAAAAAGTACATAAAAACGTTTGTGTTCTTTTGGCAGGCCGCTTTCGCCATAGGCTGCGGAACAGTCAAAAGCTAAGATGGAAGCAGGTGAAAGTCCTGCGCGGTTCCGCCACTGTAAGGGAAGAGCGTTTTTTCACAAACCACTGAGGAGAATCCGGCCGCCGGTCGGTTCCCGGCACCTTGGGAAGGAGAAAAAACGTGAGGATGCCCAAGTCAGGAGACATGCACAGATGGGAAATCAGTTCACAGCATCGAGAAAATGCAGGTGGCTTCTTTTATTGGAAAAAAGCAGGAGGACAAAGCCTGTGGCTGCGATGAGCTATCAACGTGCCCACAGGACAAATTTGCTAAACGATGAAATGAAATCTCAGAAAACAGCGAAAACGGGCTGCTGTCAGGTCGGTCACTACCGATACGGACAGTAGCTTTTTGTGTGCTTTTATAGCTTATGATATTTTTTAGAGAAAGGAAACTCAATGGGGAAACAAAACAAGAAATTTTCAAAAGCTCTCGTTGCACTCATGGCAGTGATGATGATGCTTACCATGATGCCGAGCATGGCGTTCGCAGATACGATCCAGTCCCTCGAAGAAGAAAATGTGGGCGCAGCCGTCACGCAGGATGCCGGGAACGGAAACGATGCAAAGCATGTTGACGCACCGCAGAGCCCGGATGTGAACGAAGATGCAGACGGCGAGGGCGAAACGGAGCCTTCAACGGAACCAGAAGGAGGACGGCAGGACGATGGGAAGATCCAGCTGACGCTCAGCGGTATGCATAGCGCACAAGTGGCGTCCCTGAAACTCTATACCTACGATGGCGGTCAGAAAGGGTTCGCGGATCTGCTGACCGATGTTACTGCGGCTGACGGTGCGTATACCGTTTCTCTGGATGCAGGCAGCTACTGGGTAGAGGGCTATGACGCAAACGGCGATTGCAACGGAGGCGTTTCCATTACGGTAGACGAAAGTCACAAGGAATTTAAGATCCAGCGTATGTACCAGATTTCTGTAAGTCCTTCAGACTGGAAGTTGGGTGAGGACTATACACTGGATGTGAAAGTCACGCCGGCAGGCAGCGCAGCATCTCGTACTGTGGAGTTGGGAACGACGATCGATGGCAAAGGAAAAGCGTGGGAATCTGTCCGCAACACTTGCATCTTTACAGTTGGCGATACCGTAGAGGCAACCGCAGTACCGGATGCGACGAAACATGCGAACTATAATCCGGCCACTGCTTCCAAGACGCCGACCATGAACGAGTCTCTTTTTCTCACCTGTAAGGAGTTCGTGGTTGTTAATTTCAAGGCTCCGGCAGGGTCAACGATCACGGTGGGTACCTTGACAAGCTACTATGTATACAGCTATAAGGATGCCGAAAAATCCGATGCTGCAAATGGCACGGCAACCTATCATCTCGACAAGGGTACGACCTATTTTTACCGCGTACAAAATCCGAATGGTGTCACCTACTGGAATTACGCCAGCTGGAGTGCCAAGGCGGAGGTGAATCTGACCGCGGATGACCTGTACATGAACAGCAGCGAGTTCAACAAGAATACCGTCTATCGCTTTGATAAGAACGTCTATGACCGCGCGGATATTTATCTGAACATCAATCAGGCCGGATATAAGAATATGAAGGTCGGCGAGACTTTTGAGCTGAACTCTTTCCGTAACTGGTTCGCGATCGAGAGCTATATGAACGCAAAAGTTGCGCTTCCGGACATGCACTACGAGGTCATCGATGTGAACGGAAACGACAGCGATGTTGTGACCATTACACCGGATGCAAAGAACAGCAATGTAGCGACCATGACGGCGAACAAAGAAGGAACGGCGATCGTACTGGTGACCTATGATGCCATGATCCATATGCAGGGCCAGAGCAGCACTGCCAGCAAACAGTTCTCCGCGATCTGGCCGGAATGCACCGGCGTGTTCGTGGTCACCGTGGGTGCGGACGGCACCGGCATCAAGACCAATATGCAGTTAGACCGCATGGACGCCACCATCACAAAGCAAGAACAAAAGACGCTGGATGCCGAGCATGACATCCTGTTCTACTTAGGCAGAGAGGGGGCAGAGTACAGCTTCAAACCTGAGGAAGGATGCACCGTCACCGTGGCGCGTTCCACCGTGGGCAGCAAGATGACATTCAACGGCTTTAACGCTGATGGAGTGACAACTTCTGCAGACGGCATGGTCACGATCACCGGACTGACCACCGGGCGCCATATTGTCAAAGTTGAGAAGGACGGTTTGGCCAATTATCAGGTCATCACCGCACGCGGCGTCAGCTATAAGCTGGTGGATGCGGACGGCAAAGAATTAACGGATGAAGCCAAGGCAGCTCTAAAGGCAGGCGATACGGTATATCTGCAGTTCAGCAATCTGGTCAGCCCGAAGGAAAAGCTGTCCGGCGCATATAACTTCAACTTCTCACTCTACTATGCGGGTGAAGATGGCACCTATTTCAAATCCAACCCCGGCGGTAATTTCGGCGTTTACGATTTCAGCGGCAATCCGGATCGCCAGAAGATCGCCATTACCATACCGAAATATTGGGACGGCAGTGCCTACACACTGAGCGGAGCCATCAAGCAAGGCGGATTTGCCGGTGTGCCGACGCATCGCGGCATCACCTATGCGAAAGGTACGGACAGGGGCTTCAACGCGCCGAGCGTATCCGGCATTTTGGCCAGACTTCCGGAAGTGACACTTTCTCTGACAGAAACTGAATTTCTCACCGGCAAACTGACCTTCAAGGGAAGTGACGGCAACAGCATCGACCGCACGAAACTGGCGATCACGATGCAGGATGCGGAGGGCATTGCTGTTGACGTCAAAGATGACGGCACCTTCAAAGCGTTTGCGGAGGAGTACTCCTATGTTATCAGCGGCGGGGGCGTGGAGTATACCACAGGATCTGTGACCGTTACGGATGAAGGCCGCAACGCGTTTGAAATCGTGCTGCCAGTTACATCCGAAACCGCATGGGACGGCACAAGCAAAACGGAACCACAAAAAGATGAGGCCGGCGTTTACCAGATCGGAACCGGTGCCGAGCTTGCATGGTTTGCAGAAAACGCAAGCAAGAACAGCGGCATCAAAGCCAAGCTGACGGCGGATATCGACCTTGGCAAATATGCCTGGACAGCAGGAAAGCTCACCAACGGTCAATGTGAATTTGATGGAGCCGGACACAAAGTCTATAATCTGGTCTCGTCAAAAGGTCTTTTTGATACGATCAGCGGAAGCTCTGTTGTGAAGAATCTCACCGTAGAAGGACGCATTACAGCACCGGAGGGACAAGCAGGCGGAATTGCAGGTTGTCTGCAAAGCGGAACGATCGAAAATTGTGTAAATAAGGCAACGGTTACCGGAGCAAAGACAAAATACAATGTCGGCGGGATCGCAGGCTATACCGGCAGCAATACGCTCATCAAGAACTGTGTGAATATGGGAGAAATATCCGGTGAAGCACAGCAGGTCGGTGGGATCTTAGGCAAGGCCGGCGGATCCGGAAGCGTGGAAGGCTGCATCAATCAAGGTACGGTCAGCGGCAGCGGCAAAGTCGGCGGTGTGATCGGATATGACGAATCTGGCATTACCATAAAAGATTGTTATAATACCGCAGCAATAACCGGAACCGACAATGTCGGCGGCGTCATCGGACAAGCGAAGAAAAGCGGTATCGCAAATTGCTATAATGCAGGAAGTGTAAACAAAGGAAAGGGAACTGCCTTTGCAGGCAGCGTGGAAAGTTCTTCTTTCGAAAAGTGCTATTATCTTAAGGGGATCGGATATGACGAGAACGCACAGGAACTGAGCAGCGAAGATTTGAAGAGCGCAGAACTCGGAACCGGATTCAAATTGGTTTGCAAAAACTACCCGGCACTGACATGGGAAGCAGATAAAACTGCGCATACCGGTCAGCTTCAGGAAACGGTCGCACCGGTATGCGGCGCAAAAGGCTATGACCTTTACCAATGCAGCAGCTGCGGCGAAACCTATAAAATGAATTACACGGATGCACTTGCGCACACTCCGGATAAGTCGAAAGAAACGGTATTCCCGGCATATAGGCAGGAAATCTGCAGCGTATGCAATGCGAAATACAAAGTTTGGAACGATGATAGACTGCAGTACATCGTACTTCCGTCCAAGGGGCTTGAAACCATTACGATGAGTGATGATGCAAGCGGTGAAGACGCAGCCGAATATCCTTGGCAGTGGAATGTCAGAAAGGCTCGTTTTGAATCTTCAAACAAGGGAAAAAGCAATACGACATCGCAAACCAATTTCACCTTTACACTCACGGAAGAAAAGCAGCTTAGCTTTGATTACGGTGTATCTTCAGATAAAGGCTACGGCACGCTTTCTGTAATCTTAACATCCGGAGAAGAAAGTAAAACCATTGCGGACAAAATCGGTGGAGAGACAGGCGGAAGCTTCAGTGAAGTCCTTCCTGCAGGAAGCTATACATTGACTGTTAAATTTGTGAGAGGCTCGGCATTCAGCTGGACAGATGTAAAAGAAGACATGGGTTATATCACAAATGTAAAACTCCAGGATAAACCAAAAGAGACTCCGACTACACCGGAAGCAAAGCCGAGCGTTACGTTCCGACTGATCGGCTGTGAAATCGCAAAGCAGGACGTAGACCTCGGAAACAATACCTATCTGCCGAATTACGTGACATGGATCGCGACAACGACCTATACCCTCGAGGAACTGGGCGAAAATGCAACCGTCGGTACCGTATTCAAAAAGGCGCTGGATGCGAAAGGTCTTGCATATGAAGGCTATGACGGCAACTATATTTCTTCCATCACTGCACCATCCGGTTATGTTCTGTCAGAAATGACGAACGGACCGAAATCCGGTTGGATGTACACGGTAAACGGAAGCCATCCGAACAAGGGACTGCTCGATTATCAGATCAAAGACGGCGATGTGATCATTTGGCACTATGTAAACGATTACGCTTATGAAGTACAGGACTGGGTTGAGGACGAGGGACATCCGGCGTTGGGGAACTCTTCCACATGGAATGGTTGGCTGAAAGCTGCTGATACGGTCGGAGGCACAGGCGGCGGTGCAGCGGAATCCCCTGTCGAAGAGAAGAAAGTTACGACTGCCGGTGAAGCCGGGTCTGCAGTAACCACAGCACCGACCGAAGTCAGCGTGAGCGGTTCTGCCGCGAAGGCAAGCATTTCGAATGAAACAGCAGACGAAATGGTGAAACAGGCAAAGGAAAATAAGTCTTCCGAAATTGTTTTGAACGTTTCTGCCGCAGAAACAAAGAATGCGGAGACGATCCAGACTGAAATTCCGAAATCGACGCTCACCAGTATCGTTGCGAATACCGATGCACAGTTGACCATCACAACGAGCCAAGGAACCTTGACCGTTGATCAGGAAACGATGAAACAAATGACGGAAGAAGCAAAAGGCAGCACGGTTGTGATCGAAATCAGCAAAGTAAACGCGCCGTCCAAAGAACAGAAGGAATTAGTCGGTGAGGATGCGCAGATATACAAATTAACTGCAAAATCAGGAAACACGGAAATTACGCAGTTTAAGGGAACTGTCACGGTGAAACTGCCGATTCTGTCTTCCTTGGAGGATAAGAAAGTTGCCGCAGTATATCTCGAAAATGACGGAAAGCTTACCCAGATGCCGGGGCAGAAAATCACGATCGATAAGCAGGCGTTCTATGTTTTCCGGACAAACCATTTCAGCGAATATGCGTTGGTTGACGCAGAAAAAACAGGTCTTCAGACAGACGAACAAATTCTGGAACAGGCAGAAGAGCAGCTCGCAAAGGTCAGCCTGACCGCGCGTTCCGTGAAGACCGCAAAGAAGAACGTCAAAGTAACACTGAAGACCGACGCGAAGACCGCGGTAGCGATCGAAGAGATCGAGTCGCTCGGTTACACGGTAAAGTACAAATTCTACCGTTCGACCAAGAAATCTTCGAAGTACGCGGCGAAACTGACCAAGGCCTCTAAGTCCTACATCAACACCACCGGTACCAAGGGCAGCCGATACTACTACAAAGCCCGCGTCATGGTCTATGACCAGAAGGGTAAGCTGGTAACCTACAGCAAGCTGACCCAGTGCAAGTACGCAGCACGGATCTGGACAAAATGATCCGGATGAAACAGCGAATCGAAGAAACGAATCGCATAAACTAAACGAGGACCCTGTCGGCAGAGAATGTCGGCAGGGTCTAATATTTTAGAGAGCATTGAAATACTGCCGTTTTCTCGGACGTTTATGCAATGTTCTGCATAGGATGATACAAAAGGTTTTGACCTTTTGAAAATCATCAATGGGGGAAATGATATGGCAACATTCACAAACCAGGCAACGCTGACCTATAACGGAACGACGACAGCATCCAACGTAGTTACAGGAGAAATTTTAGAAGTTCTTTCTGCACAAAAAAATGCAGTTCTTGACGAATATACCGCAGGCGATGACATTACCTATGTGATCAGCGTCTTGAACACCGGCACGACACCGCTGACCGGGCTGACACTGACAGATGATCTGGGCGCTTATACGTTCAACACGCAGACCCTGACACCGCTGACGTATCTTGACGGTTCTGTTCGTTATTATGTAAATGGTGTTCTCCAGACGGCGCCGACCGTGACCGCGACGGCTCCGTTAGCGATCACGGGACTGAGCGTTCCGGCAGGCGGAAACGCAATGATCCTTTATGAAGCGGTACCGAATTCGTACGCACCACGAGCAGCCGGCAGTACGATCACCAATACCGCGACCATTAACGGAACCGGGATTACCACAGCGATTACTGCTTCCGAGACAGCAACAGCAACAGAGCGCGCGGCACTGAGCATTAACAAAGCGATCTCGCCGCAGACCGTTACCGAAAACGGAACACTGACCTATACGTTCACGATCCAAAATTCCGGAAACACTGCAGTAACCGCTACAGACAACGCAGTCATCGACGACACGTTCAATCCGATCCTTTCGAATCTGACGGTAAGTGTGAACGGAACGCAGCTGACTGCAAATACCGATTACACCTATGACCAGACAACCGGTCAGTTCGCGCTTACAGCGGGAAGGATCACGGTACCTGCCGCAGCTTATACGCAGGATGCGCAAACCGGAGCTTGGATCACGGAACCGGGCGTCAGCATTTTGACGATCAGCGGAACGGTGTAGAACGCGGAACAGATCAAAATATAAAGTTAACAAAGAAACACTGCCAAGGGGCTGGCGCTTTAACGGAAAATAACCGTTAGGGCGCAGCCCTCTTTCAAATATCTCTTGCGAAGTTTTATGCAAGGTGCTATAATATTTTGCAGAACAGTACATAAAAACGTTTGTGTCCTTTTGACAAGCCGCTGCCGCAGACAGGTCGCGGAACCGTCAAAAGCTAAGATGGAAGCAGGTGAGAGTCCTGCGCGGTCCCGCCACTGTGAGGTGCCTTCGAAGTAAAAGATGAAGACGCCGAGTCAAGAAACATGCACAGACGAAAAGCGCCCTGCCGCGTCGGAGAAACGCGAGCAGTGCCAATTCGAATGCGGAAAAAACGGACTGCAGCGAAGAAGCCGGAAAGGCGGACGCGCTGCAGCTTTTATCTTTTTGGAGAACAGGAGAGGGGAAAACGGGATGCAGGAGAATGGAAAAGAAAAAAGAGAATTGATGGGGAAGATGCGGCGGAAGCGGCTTAAAAAATACGCACTGACGGCGCTGGCGCTGGTCATCGTGGTATCGGTCGCGGTCGGCTTCAAGTTAGAGGATCGCGATGCAAAACTGCCGGACGGACAGGGCGAGATCGTGGTCAATACCGATCAGACAGGAGAAGGTATGGGCACGCAGGACGGCTCCGGCGATGCGAACGCTGTGGAGAATGCAGACGGCAGCAATGCGGATACGCAGGGACAGTCGGGGCAGACAGGCAAAGATAAGGACGGAACCGCGCAGTCCGACACAAAAGGGAATGCGAGGAAGCCGGTAAAGAAATACACGGAAGCGGAAAAGAAGAACCTGGACGCCGAGGACATCAAGGTGGACAACAAGGATGATTTTACCGCTTCCAATGACGGTAACCGAGCCTTGAAACCGGACGTACCGGAAGACGTGACTGTGACGCTCGAGATCCGCTGCGACACGCTTTCCTCGGCAATGGAGAAACTGGAGAATCCGGCGATCGAGGACTACATCCCGGAAGACGGCATCATCCTCAAAAAGACGACCTACAAAGGTACGACGGATAATACGGTCTTTGATGCGCTCAACACGCTTTGCCGGAACAACGACATCCAGCTGGACTTCAGCTATACGCCGATCTATGAATCCTACTATATCAAAGGCATCAATTATCTGTATGAGTTCGACGGCGGTCCGCAGAGTGGCTGGATGTACAAGGTCAACGATTGGTTCCCGAACTACGGCTGCTCGTCCTATTATCTCCGGGACGGTGACGTGATCGTCTGGTGCTACACCTGCGAGGGACTGGGAACCGACGTCGGCGCGGATGCGTGGATGGGCTGAAGAGGATCGGGGAAATAGAAGGAAAAGCGCATACAAGCGAATACAGGGAGAAGCATTATGAAAAAGAGAACAACCAAATTTTGGAGCCTGCTGCTTACACTGGCAGTCAGCTTTACCATGGTATTTGGCAGCGTGGGCTTTGCACAGGCAGCGACGGCCAAAGAGACCAAAGCCGCCTTTACGAAAACAGGCGATTATCTTTACCGAAATGTCACGGAGCCGTCCTATGGCTCGGTCGGCGGAGAGTGGGTCATCTTCGGACTCGGCAGTGCGGGTTATGACATGAGTGACGCCTATCTGGACGCCTATCAGAAGACGGTCGAAAGCCGTCTTGCCGAGGGATACCGCGGAACGCCGGGTGTCCTGCAGGATCGCGCGATCACCGATTATTGCCGCGTGATCATGGCCTATACGGCAGCCGGACTGGATGTGACGGATGTGGCCGGTTACGATCTGTTGGAGCCGTTCGCCGGCAAGGAACGCGCGCTTTGGCAGAACATGAACGGACCGATCTGGGTCCTGATCGCACTGGACGCGGGCAAGTATGAGATCCCGAAGCTTGCGGAAGGAACTCAGTTCAGCGGCAAAGCAGCAACGCAGAACACCCGGCAGGCGGTCATCAACTATATCGTGGCGAACCAGCTGGATGACGGCGGCTGGGATGTGAGCCCGAAAGCAAGCGCGCGTGTGTCCACCATCGATATGACCTGCATGGCGTTATACGCGCTGGCACCGTACGCAAAGCAGCCGAAAGTCAAAAAAGCCATCGAACGCGGCCTGGAGAACGTAGCAGACTGCCAGACAGCAGACGGCGGATTTCTATACACCAGCAAGGGCGGAAACTATACTTCGGAGAGCTGTGTCTGGGCAATCATGGCTCTGACGGCCTGCGGCATCAATCCGTATACCGATAAACGTTTCATCAAAAACGGCAATACGGTGGTCGATGCGCTGATGAGTTTCTACGATGAAAAGGTCGGCGGTTTCCGCCATGTCAACGAGTCGACGAGTGACGGCTATGATGCGACGGTCAACCAGATGTCGACGGAGCAGGCTTACTATGCGCTGGCACAGCTTTACAAGACCGTGCCGACGAAAGCCACACTCTCCAAGGCCGTGAAAGCGGGTAGCGGTAAGATCAAGGCCAGCTGGAAAAAGTCAATGGTCAATAGCGACTATGTGACGAAAAAGAGCGGCAAGACGGCGACGGTCTCCGGCTATCAGATCGTCTGCGCGACCGACAAAAAGTTCAGCAAGAACGTCAAGCGCGTGACGGTCAGCGGCGCCAAGACGCTGACTAAGACGGTGACCGGTCTCAAAAAAGGCAAGACCTATTATGTCAAGGTTCGCGCTTACAAGACCGTCAACGGCAAGAAGCTGTACGGCGCGTACAGCGCGGTAAAAAGCG
>ERZ808240.1244-NODE-1244-length-32086-cov-17.114015_pt1 | contig 32086 bp, 31 predicted proteins | sample MGYA00521084_ERZ808240 | MGnify/ENA primary metagenome ERZ808240 (study PRJEB31516, sample SAMN03275571) | gut metagenome | biome: mammalia-associated habitat; material: feces | host: Papio cynocephalus | place: Kenya | collected 2012-08-06 ... | reverse complement strand
TAGTATAGCACACTTTTGAATAAATAGCTACTTATTTATTTTCTTTTATACTAGTCAGTCTTGACAGCCCTAATTTTGAAGAAGGAAGCTGCAGTCTGGATTTGTTTGCACTTGGCTACTACACCTGTGATTCCTATTCAACCGTCCCAGGAAAATATGCCTGGATCGACCAGATTCAGGACGAAGCACTGTATGGCCGTCTCCTGCAGCTGTCCGGTGATGATAAAGAGCTGCTGACACTGATTGCCTTCGAGGGATTTTCTGTCCGCGAAGCCGCCGCTGTCTTCCATATTAGCGTTCAGGCCATCTACAAGCGTCTCAAGAAAATCGGTCGGCTGCTATATGGCTAAGGAGGTCACGCTATGAACTATCCTCAACCTGACTTCGCTGTTCGTTCCGCAGCTTTGGAACTTACACTGTGTCCGGCATGTGCCAGATATTTTTACAACACCCCGAATGTCACAATCCGAAGGCTCGATCCCTTTCAGCAAGTAAAGGAACTGTGTTCCTATTGCGGCGTTCGCTTTGGCTGGGATTACACAGTCCTCCGCAAACAATCCCGGCGGAATAACGCTCCCCATAAATGGGAAAAATCAGCCATGTAGATTGGAGGGAAAATATGGACAAGCTTCAAATCAACAATATAACATATGTTGTTCAACGTGAATTTGTCGGTGAAAAAGCACCTTCTGATCTGATCCGTGAGCGTATTCGCCAAACACATTGCCAGTCTTTACCTTTGACAACCCCGGCCGCCCATGTGTATAATTCAGACGAAAGCACCTCAACGACGAGGTATGCTAAATGAATTCAACAACATCTAACCATTTTCCAACTGCAAATTTTTCTCTAAGGAGGTATACAAGCACAACTTCTCTCTCCCTTGCCTACGCCTACTATAGATTATCTCAGGAAGAAGCGCAGGACGGGCAGTCCTCTGCCAGTATCATTAACCAGAAGAAAATCGTTGAAGCCTACTGCGCTCAGCGAGGAATCGTTCTTCTGGATTCCTTTGTCGATGACGGTTGGTCGGGCAGCAATTTTGAACGTCCCGGTTTTCAGCAAATGATGAAAGCTTTACAGGCCGGGAAAGCAAACATGGTCATAACCAAAGACCTCTCCCGTCTGGGGCGTGATATGCGGGAGGCCAGCTACTATGCCGAGCAGTTCTTTCCGGAACACCAGATCCATTATGTAGCCATCGCTGACAATTTCGATTCTGAATTGGAGAATATCATGGCTCCTTTTCAGTTCGCAATGAATGAGGTATACCTGCGTGACGGCTCCAGAAAGGTTAAGGATGTTCTGCGGATGAAGCGAAGCAAAGGCGAATACTGTGCCTGCCCGCCTTTTGGCTACAAGAAAGACCCCCGCAACAGAGATCGGTTGATCCCGGACGAGGAAACCGCGCCAATCGTTGCGCAAATTTTCCAGCGCTCCGCCGCAGGCGACTCCTGCATCAAAATTGCGCAGGATCTTACGGAAGCCGGTGTGATTACGCCTCTTAAGTACCGGGTACTATACCGCGACAACTTTTCCGACACAGGTGCCGCCCGCGCCACGGATTGCTGGAATTACACCACGGTAAAACGGATCATCAAGAATCAGGTTTATCTTGGCAATACGCTGCTTGGGAAAACCCGCAAGGCAAGCATTAAGTCCCGCAAAAAGATTTCCATTCCGCAGGAAGATTGGGCCATAACGTCCAACACGCACGAACCTCTCGTTGATCAAATGACCTTTGACAAGGCACAAGCAAACCTCGGAAAAGGCAGCCGCGACTACCGTCAATACGACCATGTGCGGAAAAGCATTTTCGGTGGTATTGCTGTTTGCAGCCGTTGTGGATATTCGCTGTGTTCTTCCGGGACGGTTTACAAGGGCGAGCGCGAAAAATACTGGTTTCTTTCCTGCAACCACAAAAGCAAGCGGTTTGAAAACTCCTGCGAGGGCGTTAATATTAAATACGCCGACCTTCTTGAAGTGGTTCGTCAGGATCTGAACAGCCTAATCAAGCTGTCTGACAAAGAAATCAGTAAGCTGGTAAATCAGGTCTTGGAAGAAATCAACGACGAATCCGCCAAAAAAGTGCGCGAGGCAAAGATTGAAAAAGCCAGAGCACGCCTGAATGTCATTAACCGGACAATCGGAAAGCTATACACCGACAACGCCGAGGGAAAGCTGGCTGATTCCAGATTGGAAGTCATGGTCGCTGACCTTGAAAAAGAAGCCTCCGGCCTTGAAAAAGCCTTGGAGGTTCTCTGTGCGCCGCCCCCTGACGATGACATCCGTTCCAATTACAAAAGGTTTTTTGATCTTGCCAAGCAATACTCCACCATTGAGGTTCTGGATCGGGATACCCTCCTGACTTTCGTCGAAAAAATTGAAGTAGGGCCTAAGATATTACCCGATGGGTACGTCAGAGCGCCCCGGAAAAATGCCGTCTATCAGCAAAGTGTTAAAATATATTACAAATTCATTGGGTGTCTGCATATTAAACCCCTTCAAAATTTCCCTCAAAACAGGGTGATTTCAGAACAATCTGAGGCAATTTGACGTTCACTATGTAAAAGAGACATCAAGGGAGGTTGGCGTGAACCTGACCAACGGTTACAACGGTCACCTGACCTCCCGCGAAGCCGGCTCCGTCGGCGGCCAGATGGTCAAGAAGATGATCGAGGCTTACGAGCAGGGTCTGCAGTAACGCAAACAGGGCGCTCTTTCCGAGCGCCCTGCCTTTTCATGTTTACATTTGGCTTTTGATCGTGGAGATCAGAATATCTCCCGCCACGACCCGGTCTTCCGCGGCGAAGCCCTCCGCGAAGTTGTCGGAATAGAGCACCTGGGCGTTGGGGGGAAATTCGTCGTCCCCTTCCCAGACGAGGATCTGCATCCGATAGCCGCCGATCAGGTCGAACTGATAGCCCGCGTCCCCGTGAGACAGGGGCAGCGCCTGCATTTTTTCACAGGCGGCCTTGAACTTTGGCAGCCGGGTGCCGAAGGTGAAGGCCGCCCGGGTCAGCACGCGGCCGGTGTAGGGCTTGATGTACATCTCCCCCCAGGGCATTTCCCGGAAGGTCTTCCACTGCCCCTGCCAGACCACGTCCTTGCTCTCCAGCAGATAGCGCAGCAGAAACGTCTGGGAGGGCAGCGGCGGTAACACCCCGCCGTCCAGCGCTCGGATGGCGTAGTCCGGATGGGCAATGGCAAACGCCCTGCCCAGAAGACGGAGGGTAAATTCCTTCCCGTCCCAGCGAACGTCCGACAGCCGCGCCGTCACGGCGGCGGGGTTCAGATCGCGGAACAGCTCGGCGTAATGGGCAAAGGGGATTTCTTCCTTATGGTTTTCAATTTCCATGTTGTTTCCTCTTACTCGTGTCGTTTCCCGCACCGTATACTTACATCTCCTGAATGGAGTGGGGGAACAGCCGCTTGTCCGTATGGGGCAGGAAGCAGGCGGCCACAAAGGAATCCATGTAGCCGGGGTATGTAGAAAGCTCCAGATAGGTCATGTTCGCAGCCACCTCTGCGGTCTTGGCGGTGGCCTCGTCGCTCATGACCATGGCGTAAGCGCCGGCCAGAGAAGAGTTGCCGATGTAGTGGAACTTCTCCAGCTCCACGTCCGGGAACATGCCAATGTTCACCGCGTTCTTCATGTTGATGCCGGAGCCGATGCCGCCTGCAACATAGACGTTCTCAATGGCTTCCACGGGCATATCCACGCTTTGCAGCAGCGTCGCAATGGCGGAGAAGATCGCGCCCTTGGCACGGATGAAGTTGTCGATGTCCACCTCGTTGATGGACACCTCTCGACCGGTCTCACTTTCGTTTTCAAAAGCGATGACGTAGCGCCCCATACCGTGATGATCCCGGCGGATGCGCTCGCCCTCCCGGACGAACAGCCCCTTGGCATTGATGATGCCGCAGCGGTACAGCTCGGAAATGATGTCGATGATGCCGCTGCCGCAGATACCAACGGCCTTCTGCTCCGCATCGCCCACGATGGAAACGGTGGGCTTCATGGTCACTTTATCGATGGTGCAGGCCTCGATGGCGCCGTCGGTGGCACGCATACCGCAGGAAATGTCGCCGCCCTCAAAGGCGGGGCCGGCGGAGCAGGCACAGCTTACCAGAAAATCCCGGTTGCCGAAGACGATCTCGCCGTTGGTGCCCAGGTCGATGAACAGGCTCAGCGAATCGCAGTCCCAGATGCCGGAGGCCAGCGTACCGGCGGTAATGTCGCCGCCCACATAGGAACCGATGTTGGGAGCGATGAGTACCGGCGCGATGGGATTGGCGGGGAACTTCAGATCCTGCGCCTGCAGCCCGTACCACAGGAAAAAGCTGGGGATGTAGGGATCCATCCGGACGCTCTGGGCGTCTACGCCCACCAGCAGGTGGTTCATGGTGGTATTCGCGCCCACGCTCATGCGAAGAATGGACGGGCAGGTGATCCCCGCGGACTTGCACAGATTGACAATGATGGGATCCAGGGTCTCCTTCAGGATGGCGTCCTGTAGCTTTTTCCTGCCGCCGGGCTTGCCCTGCTCGATGATACGGTTGATGACGTCCGCACCGTAGCGGATCTGGCCGTTGCCGGAGGATCCCTTCGCCAGAATTTTGCCCGTGACCAGGTCGGTCAGCACCATGGTGACCGTAGTGGTGCCGATGTCGATGGCGCAGCCGACAATATCGGTATCCTCCGGGGCGCAAACTTCCATGCAGCGGAAGGTTTTGCCCAGGAGCTCGCCCTTCACGCACACGCGGAAGCCGTTCTCCCGCAGAACGTGCGCCAGCTTCACCATAACGCAGAAGGGAATCTCCACCTTCTGTACGCCCAGCGCTTTCTCAAGTGCCCGGGTCAGGCGCTCGTTGTCGGGCATGGTGTCGTCCAGACTCGGTTCGGCCATGGCTACGACCACCGCACGGAACGGATTGGTAAAGTGAATGCCGCTCTTCTTCAGCCGGCTCTGGCAGGCGTCAAAAATGGCGATCTCCTGAGGGCTGCTCAAATCGGCGGTCTTCATCCGGGACTGGTAGGCGCTGGCAATGTCCGGGACGAACACGGTGCAGTCCCCCACTACCCTTGAGCCGCAGCTCAGGCGCCAGCCTTCGGCATATTCTTCGTCGGAAATATGGCGGGTGGGGTAGGATTCCAGTTCTCCCTTCACCAGCTTGATGCGGCACTTGCCGCAGGAGCCATTGCCGGAGCAGGGGGCATCGATGGCGATATTGCCCCGCCGCGCCAGTTCCAGCAGATTATCTCCGGCGTTGCATTCCATTGTAACAGGGGATGCCCCCTCAATTTGAAACGTTACCTTCATAATGGGTAGTTCCCTTCGTAGAAAATCAATGAAATGTGGGAGGGGACGCGCCCCTCCCACATCAAAATCAGGATTCCGCTGCCGCAGCAGCCATCCGCGCACCACCTGCGGAGAAACGACTCAGGGTCAGATGGCCGCGCAATATTCTCTTTCGCGGTCATTGCCGCAACGTTTTTCTGCCGCGACGATTACCGCAGTAACGAATCGAGCGGTACCCAATGGCGTAGAGACTACAGACCAGCCCCGTCACGCATTGCCCGCGGCGGCTCGCCGCAGCATTTTCTTGCCGCGACTACTGCCGCAGTAACGAACCGAGCGGTACCCAATGGCGTAGGGACTACAGACCAGCCCCGTCACGCATTGCCCGCGGCGGCTCGCCGCAGCATTTTCTTGCCGCGACTACTGCCGCAGTAACGAACCGAGCGGTACCCAATGGCGTAGGGACTACAGACCAGCCCCGTCACGCATTGCCCGCGGCGGCTCGCCGCTTACATCAAAGGCTCCATGTTGAGGACGGGGTGACCCTTCTCGGTCAGCCAGTTCAGCAGCTCCTCGCAGTCGGTGGTGACGGTCTCGTCGGCGACCATGTCGGTGAAGTTGTCGATGCCGTACAGCTCCTTGGCGGTCTTGTTCAGGCGCTCGGCAACGTCATCCTTCAGCTCCTTGGGCATCCAGACAATGCGCTCAATGCCGCCCTCGGCTGCGATGAACTTCTTGGAGGAGATGAAGTGACGGCCGTGACCCATGTAGCCGGGGGTCTGGACGCCGCCGCCGGTGCAGGAGGCCAGCTCGCCGAAGGTCATACCGGAAGGGGTCATGCCCTTGTATTCCCGGTTGACAACGATGAAGCCGTTGGACATGGGCTCGATGCCGCAGATGCACTCGAAGCAGCCGCAGGAGGTCATGGGATCCTCCAGGATGGAGTACAGGGTGACCTTTTCCACTGCGCCGTGAGTTGCGTCGGAGACCGCCTTGTTGACGGAAGCGAAACGGCCGGTGCGCTCGTCCTCGCACTCGCCCTTGATAATGGGCTGGCAGGGGCCGTTGGGGTTCAGCTCGTAGGTAGCCTTGGCGTCCAGCCAGGACACGGCGCCGCACAGACCCAGGCGCTCGGGAGTGACCACGCAGCAGTGGGCGGGGGCGAAGGACTGGCACATAATGCAGGTGAAGTAGCGGTCAACGGACTCGTCGGTCATGGACGCCAGACGGTCGTCGCGCTGGTTGTACCGGGGTATGGCCACCTCGTCGCGGAACTTCTCCGCCTGGGCGGCATCGGTGATCAGGGTGACCTGGCACTTGTCCACAACGGCGTCGAACTCGTCCATGATCATGACGTACAGAACCTCGGCGAAGTCCTTCAGCCGCAGGCCGGCCTCATAGGCCGCGTTGCTGACACGGATACGGACCTGATTGCGCTGGCCGGTGTGCATGACGCCTTCCATGTAGTTGAACCATGCGTGGATCTTCCGCTCGATAACGGACTCAAAGTCCACCTGCATCTTCTTGCCGGCCACCTCAATGTAGGTCGCCAGCGCCAGTTCCTTGGCCTGATCAAGGTCGGGGCCAAGGATGGTGATCTTGTGATCCTCCACCTCGCTTAGGTCCCGCATCACCACCAGCTCGGCAGTGGGGTTCTTGGCAGACCAGATCTCATTGTGCATGTCGGCCTTGCGGATGATCTCGCCCTCGAAGGCGGCGGCGAAGGCCACGGGGATGGGCAGCTCCTTCACCTTGATCTTGATGTTCCGCAGCTCCAGAGACCTCTTCACGGTCTCGGCGTGGTCGCATACGGATTCCAGCGCGCCGGGAACCTGATTCTCGCCCAGGTCGATATCCACGATCACGGGGAAGCCCAGGGCAATCGCGCCAGCACCGGCGGAGACCACCACGGAATCGATAGCGCCGAAGGTGTTGACGAAGGCGGGAACGCGGTTCTTGGTGTAGTCCAGCAGACCGGCCAGATTGCCGGGCTGAATGTTGCCGAAAATCAGAGCGGCACGGATGGCCACGGTGACGACATGGATAACGGCGGTCACGTCATGTCCCAGAGGAATGACGCGCAGCTCTAAGCCCATCTTGACGCCGCCCTCGGCGCACTGCTCGATGACGTCGCCCACCAGGAAGGTCATAAGTCCCTTGCTCTGGTAGTCCTTGACCACCTTGACCACATCCTCGGCCTTGTCCGCCTTGCCCAGCACGACGGCCACGCCGGGGATATCGCCGGTGACCAGCGGCACGCCCAGAGAACGGATGACGGGGTCGGGGACGAAGCCGATGCCGGACTCGTTCTCGTAGGGGTTCGCGCCGTCAATGTATTTCAGTCCCTCAATGATCTCCGCACCGACGGCAGTGGCCAGGCCGGCGTTCAGCGCCTGGGTCAGATCCTCCTGATTGGTGATCAGGCTCTTCATCACGCCCACGCAGGCGGGCAGATCGCCCAGGGTTTTGACCTTTACGCCGGTGGCAGCGTAAATGGTGGGGAAAAAGTATGCGGTATCGGGGAAGGCAATCTCCTTGTCTGCGCCGTACTTGGCAATGGCGTCGTTGACGGCACCTTCGGTCAGTCCCGCAACGGCATTGGCTCCGCCGTAAATGAGATCGGTTAATACGCTCATGTGAATTCCTCCCAATTTTTGTAATCCTCAAAGATAATATATATTAAGCCCGAAGGCTGAATATACCAATTTGGTTTCCGGCACCATGCCGGGGCTTTCAAATGCAGCAAAATCTTCCAAAGTAAGAAAAGCAAACTGGCTGGGAGGGAGGTTCCCTCCCAGCCATGGAATGCGTGGGAAAACTGTCAGTCGCATCTACCCGGCCGGCCAAATGCCGGCCTTCCGGGGCTTATGGTCATCCGGCACCCCAATCAACAGACTCAAAAGCAGTCCGTCAACCACCCAGCGTCCGTAACGTCACTGGCCGCCCGTCCTACGGGCTTAAAGGTCGAGGTAGGAGTCGGAGTAGAGAACGTTGTTCTTGAAGATGTCGCAGGTCTTGATGGTCTCCATCAGGCGCAGGTCGTTGGGGTTGACGATGGCGGAGGTCAGACCCTGCATCATGGCCATGGCCACCAGAGTGGAGTCCATGATGGGCCGGATCGCCTTGGGCGCGCCGTTGGAGTTGTTGGACAGACCGCCGGTGGACTTCAGACCCTTGTCGGAGAACATCTTAATGGCCTCCAGAACCTCCATCTGCTTGTCCTGCATACCCTTGACAACAAGGAACAGGGGATCGAACCACAGGTCGTCAGAAGGCATACCCAGACTCAGGCCGCGCTCCAGCATGGTGTCGCAGTGCATTTCGCGCTCGGCATTGTCCTTGGCGATGCCGTCGGCGGAGCACAGCGCGAAGCAGATAGCATCGTTGGCAGCGGCCAGATCGATGTTGGTGATACGGGAGCCGGCATCGGCAGAGTTGATGATGGGCTTGCCGTGGGCGCGGTTGTAGACCTTGATACCGGCTTCGATGGCCTTCTTGTTGGCGGTATCCAGCGCCAGAGGCACATTGTCGAAGTTCTCCTGCAGCAGCTTGACGGCCCACATCATGCGCTCGGGGCCATCCTTCTCGGCGGGGCCAATGTTCAGATCCAGATAAGTTGCACCTGCAGCGATCTGCTCGGCAGCACGCTTCAGAATAGGCGCGGGATCCCGCTCGTCCATAGCCTTGCGGATGGTGGGAGCGATGCAGTGGATACGCTCGCCGATGGTGACGAAGGTCTTGGCCTCGGGGTTGTGACCCTTGTAGTGCACGCCCATGTCCACCACCTCGATGGGGGGAACCTTGGTGGCCAGCAGTTCGTCGAAGGACAGCTCCTTGACTTCCTCGGTGGAAGCGGAGGCAGCCTTGGCGGCGCGCTCGGCCTCGGCAGCCTTGGCGGCAGCCTCGTATTCCTTATCCTTCATGAACTTGGGCAGCTGAACCGCCTCGGTGGGGCCGACGACCACGTTCCAGTCGGGCAGCTTCTCCTGGATCTCGCCCTTCATAACGGCGACCTTGCCGGGGATGATCAGGGTGCGGTTCTTGATCTTGTTCTCGATGTCCAGGGTCTCAAAGGTCTTCTTGACGGTGGAGGAGGAGAACTTACCGGCAGCCCAGGCAGTCAGAACGGACATGCCGGAAGCGTCGGTGATGATCAGGTTCACGGGCTGGCCGGAACGCTCCAGCTCGCCGGATACCAGGAAGTAGGTCAGAGCGAAGTCCACGGTCATGGCGCAGGGGCTGTTCTCGTCGGCGCCGTTCAGCGGATAGATCTTGCTCTCCACCTTCATGGGCTTCTGAGGGTCGGTGAAGATGTTCTGACGCAGGCCGTACAGAGGCAGCGCCTGGGCATAGGTCATGTTCTCCATGACGATGATGGAGCCGTACTTCTCGGTGAACATGGAAGCGTAGGCGGTCTGCAGATGGTCATCGCCGCCGGCGATGCGGCCGACGTTGACGATGGAGGGATAGCCGAAGCTGCGGTCGCCATCCTTGATGGCGGTGCGGCGTACCAGAACGGCATTGGCCAGAGTCTCCTTGGCGGTCTTGCCGGTGACGTCCACGACCAGGTTCTTGTTGCCGGCGGCTTCCAGCTTCTTCACGGTGTCGTACAGGTCGGAAAGGTTGTCGGCGTAAACACCCAGGACAACACCGGCCTCCTTGGCGACGGCGTTCATAGCCTCATAGTTGTCGGGGGTAGCGCCGTCGAGAATGACGTTCTTGCCCGCAACTGCCAGAGCGGCCTTGGCGCACTCCACATCCCAGCACTCCAGGATCAGGTCACGGCCGGTAGCAGCGGCCTTCTTGACCAGCTCCGCGTAGACGGCGGGATCGGACTGCTTGTTGGCGACGAAAACGAACTCAACGTACATTCTCTCGCCGATCCGCTCGTAGTCGACCTTCTGCAGTTCGCTCAGCTTCTTGTCGGCCTCTTCGGCGGACATGCAGGTGCAGACGGAAACCGCGTACAGGTTCTTGTTGACCAGGGTCTTCTCGTGACGGTAAAGGACAGTCTCGCCGCCCAGCTTGTGGTCGCCGACGGTGATGGTCTTCATGGGAGGCGCGGTCTGCTCGTTGAGCATCGCCTTCGCGTCGTCAGAGAAGTAGGGGCACTTGTCGATGGACACAGCACCCTGCGCCACCTTCATGCAGAATGCCATACAGGTGGGGCTGCCGCACTCCTTACAGTTTTTCTTAGGAGACAGCTTAAAAATGTCAAGACCTTTCAAAGCCATTGTATGTATCCTCCTTCCGATTACACGAGATCCGTGATGAACTTCTTGATGGTGGCAACGGCTGCGGGATGACGCATGATGACAGCGTCGGCGCCGCCGGTCAGGTTGGCAGCGGCGGTGGAGACTTCCATCCCGATCGCGCGCTCTTCCCGGCTGCCCCATTCGGGCTCATCTTCTTCGGAAGCGGTGGATTCCTTCACGGCCCAGGTGTCGGGGGACACGGGGGACATGATGGGCATTTGCAGGTCGGCATCGGACTGCGCCAGAGCGGCCAGGCGGACACGGTCCAGCGTGGAGGCCACATACTCGAAACCGTAGCCCACGGCGGCGGTGCCGATGTTCATGACGATGCTTTCCGGGTTGATGGAGAGGCCCTTGAGCATGATGTTCAGCTGCTTGGCGAGGTTGATGTCGTCGGCGGTCTCAGCGCCCACCTTCTGGCCGTAAGCCAGAGCGACGGAAGCACCGACGGTCTTGTAGTCCTCGCTCCGGGCGGACAGAACCAGAATGTTCTTGCCCTGCAGCGCCTCGGCGATCTTGCTGAACAGCTCGCCGTCCTTCTCGATGTTCTTGCAGCCCATGACCGCGATGGGCATGGTGGTCGCCTCGGCGACGGCCTTGGCGTCGGCCACGCAGTCGGCAACGGAGCGGTTGACGCCGTTGGGGTCTGCGGACTCGAAGTGCAGGCACAGGAAATCGGCGCCGGGCATGGTCTCCGCCTTCTTGGCAAAATCGACCATGGTGGTGCAGCCGGCGTAGAACTCCTTCAGAGCGGGCGCATCCCACTGTGTAGCCAGATCGGAAATTTCGATACCGATCTTGGGCGCGTGTTCGATGGCAGCATCGAAGGTGTAAAACGGCATCACATTCTGACCGCCGATGACGATTGCCTTGTCACCGGTGCCCAGCGTTACGGCATTGATCTTGCCGCTGAAGGGTGCCGTTTTAGGAGTAAAAGCCATAATTTGTAATCCCCCTTGATAATTTTTCCACACGCAGGGCGAAAACCGCCCGGCGTAATTATGGATGTGTTTCTGTCGCGGAGCCGGAAGGAATACGCAGTCCTCCCCTCCTGAAAGAGGCGCTGCCTTCCTTCCCGCTTCGCAGGTTTACCGGCTTACAGGCCGATAGACTCCATGATCCCCCGCAGCGCGGCCTTCATGGGATCGCTGTCCGGGAGCTTCGCGGACGGTTCGCCGTCACAGTCGCAGCGGTAGACCGCCTCATCGTGGGGCAGGACGCCAAAGAGTTTGAGGCCGTGCTTTTCGATCTCGGCGCGGACGCCGTCGTCCAGCTTCCCCCCCGGCGCGCGATTGATGATCAGCCCCATCTGCCCGGGATTGAGATTCATCTCGTCGATCATTTCGGCGATCCTTGCCACGGCCTGAACGCCCCGGCGGGAGCAGTCGGAGATCAGAAGCATGGTGTCCACATGGGGAAGCGTCCCCCGGGCGATATGCTCCAGCCCCGCCTCGTTGTCCATGACCACGTAGGAATAGTTGGGCAGATATTTGGCAAGCTGGGATTGCAGCACGCCGTTGACATAGCAGTAGCAGCCCTTGCCCTGGGTGCGGCCCATGACCAGCATGTCGAAATCGTCGTCCTCGATCAGGGCGTCGCCGAACTTCATTTCCGCGTAATCCGCCTTGGTCATGCCCTTGGGAATGGTGCCCTTCAGCTCCGCCTGTGCCATTTCCTCCCGGATCTGTCCGAGGGAGGTCTCCACCTCCACGCCCAGGACTTCGTTCAGGTTGGAATTGGCGTCGGCGTCCACCACGAGGACGGGGCCGCGCTTCTTTGCGCACAGGTAATCGATGATCATGCCGCAGGTGGTGGTTTTGCCCACGCCGCCCTTTCCGGCAACGGCAATGGTATGAGGTGCCATAGTTTGGTTCTCCTTAAAAGTGGTTTTGCGAAACGCCGGATCGGGGCGCAGCCCCTCCTGCGTTTTTCCCTCCCCGAAAAGCGGGAGGGGACGACCGACGGCGCAGAATTTTCGTCCAGACAGACAGCATCATCACGCGCGTTTCAGGGCTCCGAAGACCGTTTGTACCTGTGCGTGATGACCTTGCTGTATGGGCGCACTTCACCCATATCGATACGAGCTTATCGTATCACATATCCCATCTAAATTCAACCCATAATTTGCGAAATTTTTCAGAAAGATTACCCAACTTTCGTTTATCCGACGGCTCCGATCGGGCATTTTTGTCATACCGGCGTGAAGACGTACTTCTGGATCAGGCCGTCTGCCACCGCGTGGATGGTCACGCTGCCGCCGGCGCCTTTTTCCGTGGAAAATTCCACGTTTTTTCCCTTCAGGCGACCGCGGAGGTACGCCTCCGGGTCGTCGCATTCCACCTCTTCAAAAAAGACGTCCCGCATCTGGTTGTTGCGGCAAAGGTTCTTGATCTCGTAAACCAGTTCGTATTCTGCCATAAGCGCTTCTCCCTCCCGTGAATCGTGCCCGCCCGCTCCGGTCAGGCTGTTAATATAGCACATCCGCAGCATTTTCTCAACCGGGATTCCCTTTTCCGACAAAAAATGGTTGCTTTTTTCCGGCGGCTCTGCTATAATGCTCTTGCATGCAGGATTCGTACATCGGTAGTACAACAGCTTCCCAAGCTGTGAAGGCGGGTTCGACTCCCGTATCCTGCTCCATTGGACGCAAATCCGAACACAATTACCATTGTGGGAATGGTTTTCATCCAAACCAAAAGACACGCCCTGCCTTGATTGGCGGGGCGTGTTCTTTTATCCGTTAAAAATTGTTCTCGATCAGCATCCGGAACGCGTCCCGGGAAAGCGGGTTCGTCACGGAAATGGAGTAGGCGTAGCTTCCGTCCGTCCAGATGGCCAGACTGTATACGCCGTCGTTGCCCTTCAGGGTTACGGCGTTTCCGGAGATTTCCAGCGTTTCCTCCTGGGCGTACACATTGTAATCGCCGGAATTGTCCTCCGTGCCGGGGGATTTGCGGTAGCACAGGCTGTCGGTGCCGCCAAAATACTGGATTTCCGCCAGATTGTCCCAGTAGGACACGTATTCCGTGCGCTCCACCGTAAAGGGAACGCCCGTCAGCTCGTCCATGGGAATCCCCGTTTTCTCGGTCAGCGCTTCCAGGCTGTCCACGGTATCGATCTGGGCGGCCGCCATCATTCCCTGCTCAAGCGGGTCGGCCTGCTTCGGCTTCCAGACGAACCAGCAGCACACCGCAATGGCAAGGCACGCCGCCAGCGCAAACAGCCGCCGGGTCAGCTGACGCTTCTTCCGCTTCGCCTGTTTCGCTTCCACATTCCGGAGGACTCGCTGCCGCATTTTCGGCGTTACTTCGATTCTGTCCATGATCTGCTCATACTTCAAAGTCATAGCCCTCCTGCAAAATGGTTTTCAGCTTTTCCCTGCCCCGGCGAAGGTCGGAACGGACGGTGGACGGGTTCCGCTGTAGGATTTTCGCAATTTCGTCCGTGGAATAACCCTCGTAATAGTGCAGGTGGATCACCTCCCGGAACTGCACCGGCAATTCCTTCACCGCGTCCCAGACGAAGGACAGGTCTTCCCGTCCCTCCTCCGCCAAGTCTTCACTCAGCTCGTCGGAAGCCCGGAGGGCGTTGTATTCGATGCGGTTCTTGCTCAGGTTCGCCGCCACCCGCAGGAGCCACGCCTTTTTGTGCTCCTCGCTTTCAAAACTGGGAGCGGCGGTCAGGAGCTTCAGAAGCGTGTCCTGCAAAACTTCCTCCGCGTCCGCCATGTTATGAAGATAACTGTAGGCGCAGCGCAGGATCGCGTTTCCGTATTTGTCCAGAGCATCCGCCGCCAGTTGACCTGCCCGGTCATCTGCCCTTGTCTGCTGCTTTTCCTGGGGGATCAGGCGCAGAGCGAAGGCATACAGCCGCCCCAGAAGCCGCCACCACAGGGGCATGGGAATTGCTATTGCTTCCATTCCAAAGGTTCCTTTCTTCCAAAATTCAGGGCGGTTTTCAGTCCAGACTCTCCACCCAGACGCTCAGCTGCTCGGCGCTCATACCGGCGTCGCACATCACCGCGTAGGAATACTCGCCGTCCGTCCAGGTTGCGGTGTAGATCAGGCCGTCGTTGCCCTTGCAGAGGACGGTGTGACCGCCGACGATCTGCTCCTCGGTCACGTCATAGGTATTGTAGTCGCCGCTGATGTCGTCGCTGCCCAGTCCCTTGCGGAAATACAGTCTGGAATCGTCATCGTTGCTGAAAATCACTTGGGCGGTTTCATTTTCAATGGCCGCGATGTAGCGCTCCGTGTAGCCGTCCACAGTCTCGGGGGCTGTGAAGGGGAACCCGGCGAGCTTGCCCGCTTCTTCCAGGCTGGTGCATTCCTGCCAGGGGTTGGGGATCCGGACGTTTTCGCCATGGGCAGTGGTGTCGGCGGCAATTCCGTCATCAGCCGCATTTCCGCTGCACCCCACGATGGTCAGTGCCATCACCAAACTCAAAATAACAGCAATAAACTTTTCCATAATCAAAACATTCCTTTCTTTTTCCCGGCATTTCCGCCGTTCTATCCTCTATACAGGCAGGCATGCCGGAATGTTGCAGCCCACAAAAATTTTTTTGTGGCATTCTTTCGCGGTTTGCGGTATCATGATATAAAGAAGGTGATGGACATGTATTTTACGTACGGAGAAACGGAAGTTTCCTATCTGCGCCGGAAGGACAAGCGGCTCTGCGCGGTCATTGACCGGATCGGCCACATCGACCGTGCCGTGGATACCGACCTTTTTTCCTCCGTCATCCACCACATCATCGGCCAGCAGATCTCCACGAAAGCCCAAGCAACCATCTGGCAGCGGATGCGGGACGCCCTGGGAAACGTGAACGCCGGGACCGTTCTCGCGGCGGGCGTCCCGAAGCTGCAAGCCCTGGGCATGACCTTCCGCAAGGCGGAGTACATCACGGATTTTGCCGAAAAAGTCCACACCGGCGCCTTCGATCTGGCCGCCGTGGAGCGGATGTCCGATGCCGACGCCATTGAAGCCCTGCGGGCGCTGAAAGGGATCGGCGTGTGGACGGCGGAAATGATACTTCTCTTTTGTATGCAGCGCCCCGATATTTTCAGCTACGACGACCTCGCCATTCAGCGGGGACTGCGGATGGTCTACCACCATCGGGATATCGACCGGCAGCTGTTCGAGAAATACCGCCGCCGGTTCAGCCCCTATTGCAGCGTGGCAAGTTTGTATCTCTGGGCGGTATCCGGCGGGGCGATCCCGGGAATGCGGGACTACAAGCCAAAATCCAAGTGATCTTCCTGGATTGAGAACGCTTTTTCAAAGGCCGCCGCGCCGGCCTGAGACGTTTCCCAGCCGTATTTTTTCAGATCCACACGCCAGCAGCGGCCGTTCCAGTAGGTGGGAACGCCCTCCTCCGCCAGAAGCGTGCGCTGCAAATCGGAGACGAGAAAGTGCTGCGCCCCGCTCAGCTCGCCCCGGCCGTTGACCACCCGGAAGGCGGGGACATCCTCCCCGGCCAGATTTTCCCGCAGTCCGTAGCCCACCTGCCTGGAGTTCCGGGGCTTGCCGCAGAGCATGGCGATCTGCCCGTAGGTCGCGACCCTTCCGCGGAGGATGCGCAGGCAGACAAGCTATGTTCCCAAGGCGGATGGCACATCCCTTTCTCTGGAGGATTTCGATTTTTCGGAATCTCCCTGGCCTGATCCTGGCCAAATGATTCAGCAGCTCCACAACGCAGGGAAAAAGCTGCTGCTCTGGCAGGCTCCGGTTTACAAGCAGCTGGAGCTCGGGGAAAAGCCGAATCGGCAAAACAAACTGGACTGGGAGGAAGCAATCGACCAGAAGCTATGCGTCTGCCTCTCTGACGGAACGCCCTACCATATTCCACAAGGGAAATGGTTCCCCGGCTCTATGGTGCCGGACTTCACCAACCCTGCCGCAAGGGCAAGCTGGTTTGGTAAGCGCCAATACCTGCTGGATATGGGTGTGGATGGATTTAAGACCGATGGCGGCGAGTTCATTCACAGCACGGACGTAAAGTTCTACGACGGCAGCACAGGACAGCAGGGCGTCAACCGCTATCCGCGGGACTATACGGAAAGCTACCGGGACTTTATCGGCAGCGAGCGCGTGCTATTCAGCCGCGCAGGCTTCTCCGGGCAGCATACCGTTCCCTGCCATTGGAGCGGCGACCAGCAGTCCCAAAACAGGGAGCTTGCAAGTGTGCTGAAAGCCGGTCTTTCCGCAGCTGCATCCGGTATCCTGTTCTGGGGCTTTGACATTGCCGGATTTGCCGGCCCGCTCCCGACTCTCGATCTTTACCGCAGAGCCACCCAGATGGCTTGCTTCTGCCCCATCATGCAATGGCATTCCGAGCCGGACGGAGGACAGTTCCGGGACCTGATGCCCGGTGCGGAGGGCAACAACGAGCGCAGCCCATGGAACATGGCGCAGATTTATAACGCGCCGGAATTTCTGGATGAGATGCGCTACTGGCATAAGCTCCACGAGCAGCTGCGCCCATACCTCTGGGAAACAGCAAAGAGGTGCGTGAAGGAAAGCAAGCCCATCCTGCGCCCGCTGGTATACGAATGGCCGGAGGATTCCAACGTTCTCTGCTGTCAGGACGAATACCTGCTGGGAAATGATCTTCTGGCAGCGCCGCTGCTGGAAGAAAACGCGCATTCCCGCGAGGTTTATCTGCCGCAAGGCACCTGGACGGACTTTTTCTCAGGGGATATTTATATGGGCAACCAAACAATTCTCATCGATGCCGGAGACAAACTGCCGGTGTTCACAAGAAATGGGCTTCAACGGAAGCATGACGGATATACGTGCAATTATTTTTGATTTAGACGGTGTGATCTGCTCCACCGACCGATACCACTATCTGGCATGGAAAGCTCTGGCAGATCGGCTGGGCATTCCCTTTGACAAACAGAAAAACAAGCTGCTCCGCGGCGTCAGTCGCATGGAAAGTCTGGAAATCATTTTGGGAGACCGGAGTTCCCATTTTTCTGAGCAAGAAAAGTTGGAGTTTGCAGAGGAGAAAAACCGGATTTACCGGGAGTATCTGCAAACAATGCGCCCATCTGATTTATCCGAGGATACCCGCTGCGCCCTGCAAACGTTACGGAAGCGGGGCTATCTTCTGGCAATCGGCTCTTCCAGCAAGAATACCCGTCAGATTCTGACCCGGCTTGGTCTGGAACATTTCTTCGATGCCGTTGCGGATGGAACGCAAATCACCCGGTCCAAACCGGACCCGGAAGTATTCCTATTGGCTGCTTCCTTACTGGGTATATCCCCGGAGCAGGCCATCGTCATAGAGGATGCCGAATCCGGCGTCCAGGCCGCGGAAGCAGGACATTTTCGGGTCATTGGGATACGGTCAAAGGAAAATGACCCGGATTCCGATATAACCATCAAGAAACTGTCTGACCTGACGGAAATTTTATGAGGAAAGCCCCATGGTAGGGAAGCTCAGAATAAACCGCCTTCGGCTGAGCAATGGATTTTCCCCGTCCGTGCAGTTCCAAAAGCGGAAATACATACGGTATTCCTCCGCTTTCAGGACTTTCGTCTGGTGAAAGATCTCTCGCTGCCGGCTCTTGCCGATTGAATCAGAGCTTCCTTACATCTGAAAAAGCGGCAGCTTCGGCTGCCACTTTTTACGTTCCCTGTTGAAGAATTACCTGTAGAACGTATTTCCTCCGATGAACTCCCGCACCAGACTGGTGGGGGGAATTTCGTCGTCTACGTCCGCTTCCCGAATGTAGTTGAGAATCTTGACGATGTTGCGAACCTCGTCATAGCATTCGTCCTCCGGCTGAACTGCGGTGAGCAGGGGGAAAATGTGCTTTTTCAGCACCGCCAGCTCGTAGAGCGTGGAGCTGTTGAAAATCACGTCGGCATTCTCCTGATAGGGGAAAATCCACCGCTTTTCACCCCGCTGGACGCTGTCCCACATGGAAAGCGTATGCTGCACCGACGCACCCCGGGTCTCGTAGTCCCGGACGATGCGCCGCAGGAGACGCAGATAGCTTGTGGGAATCCGGTTGTGATTGTCCAGGTTCAATGGCAGCAGGGGACTGACATACAGGCGGAAAATCAGCTTTTTGTCCACGCTTTCCGGCAGCATGGCGGGGTTCAGACCGTGAAGCCCCTCCACGATGATGACGGAATCCGCTTCCAGACGCAGCCGCCTGCCCCGCCACTCCCGCTTTCCGGTGAGGAAGTTGAAGGACGGAAGCTCCACCTCCCCGCCCGCCAGCAGCGACGTCATGTCCTCCCGGAACAGAGCGCAGTCAATGGTGTTGATGTGCTCCAAGTCCAGCTTGCCGTCGGGGCCGGGGGCGATCTTGTCCCGGTCGATGTAATAGTCGTCCAGGCTCATGAGGATGGGCTTTTTGCCGTGGACGCGGAGCTGGATGGCAAGGCGGTTTGCCGAGGTCGTCTTGCCCGAAGAGCTGGGGCCTGCCAGCAGCACGGCCTTCGCCCCCCGCCGGCACACCTGGTCGGCCACCTGGGAAAACCGCTTTTCGTGCAGGGCCTCGTTGACGCGGATCAGCTCCCGGATGCGGCCGGAATTCGTCAGGTCGTTGAGGTCGGCCACCGTCTGGCACTCCATCAGCTCGCCCCAGCGCTCCCCCTCGTTGAACACGCTGAAAAAGTTGGGCATGGGCGGCACCTTGGCGCAGACCTCCGGATCGCCGTCGTCCGGGTAGACGAACACGAAGCCGCCGTCCGCCGGGAGAATGTCCCACACCGTCAGATACCCGGTGGAGGGCATCATTTCGCCGTAGTAATAGTCGGCAAAGTCGCCGTAGGCGTACTCGTCGAAATAATCCACCGTCCGCCAGGAAAGAAGCCTTGCCTTGTCGGTCTGCCCTTCCTCCCGGAACCGGTCAATGGCCTTTTGCAGCTTTACCCGGCGGCGGATCAGGGGGATGTCCTGCCCCACCAGCTCACTGACCCGCGCTTTCAGGATCGCAGCGGAAAAATCCGCTGCCCCTTCGACGCGGATGTACACGCTGGAACCCAGGGTACAGGTCATTTTCGCCGCCGCCTCCGGCCACAGCTGCCGGATCGCGAGGAAAATAGCAAACTGCGCCGTGCGGATATAGCACTCCTTACCCGCCGGGTCGGCGTAGCGGAGCAGGCGGATCTCGCCGTTGGACGCCGCCATCGCCCGGCGCATGGACGGACGGTCGGCCTCCGCCTCTTTTTGCCGCACGGGAATATAATTTAATGTAAAGACCTCACCGGCGATTTTCGCGGCAAGGGGCCTTTCCGTCAGCGTACCGCCGTCCAGCCCCAGCTGCTTCACCAGTTCCAGCAAACTCTGTCCCGGCCGGGGCAGCACCTTCCGTCCGTCCATTGTCAAATCCATAGCGTTACCTCCTTGGGGAAATTGCACAAAACGTGTGCTGTATTATAGCACACGCTAAACTGTCCCCAACGGCCATTGGCCTTTTGGGACAAGGGGATTGCAGTCTGCCGCGCGCACTCCTTGGCCGCCGTAGGCGGCCAACTCGCACACTTGCAGCCTGAGAGGTATTTTTCGTCAGGTACACGCCCTGACGAAAAATGATTCCGACTTTATTTGCCGCCTGCGGGCGGCAAACTCTGCGAGGCTTTTGGGGCGCGCTTACGTGTGTTGTATTGTAACACACGCTTATATTTTTCGCAAGTTCTATCTTGATTTTGCACCGCAATGCCGCAGCAGCAGATATCCTATTACACCGATAATCAGCAGCGCCGCCATCCATGCCGGTCTTGTCCAGGCTGGGGTGGTGACGAATATGGCCGTGGGGCCGTCCGCGCCGCCGATGATGCCGATGGTCGCCGCGCCCCCGCTGTGTGCAAGCTCACGGCGAAGCAGGAAATAGCCGATCAGGGAAACAACACCGTCGTACAGCAGCCGCGCGCCGCCGAGCGCCGCGATCCCCAGAAACAGGAAGCGCCATGGGCTTTTCCGGTAGGCATAGTCCTTCATCTGCTCGTTGAGATCGGCGGCCGCTTTCGCCGGAGTGCCAAGCTCGGCGTAGATTTCCTCGTCGGTCTGCCCCGCCTCCCGGCGGGCAACTATGGAGCTTTGGAAATCGCTCATGACCCTCGCCTTTATCTTCAGGGGCAGGTTCAGCCGCCGCTCCACCGCGTTCACGTAGTTCTTCATTTTCTTTTCCGCCTGGGTCATGGTTCTTTTCCTCCCTGCAAAAATGCGTTTACCGTACCGTCAAACTCCTGCCATACGCGTTGGCGGCGGAGATTTTCCGCTTGGCCTAAGTCCGTGGCTTCGTAGATCTTCTTCGGCGCCGTGCGTCCCTCCCCGGTTGCCCATTGGGAGCGGATCATGCCGTCGTCCTCCAGGCGGTACAGGATCGGGTACAGCGTCCCTTCCTTCAGGGAAAACCGCCCCTGAGAGGATGTTTTCAGCGCCGAAAGCAGCTCATAGCCGTAAGCGGGCTTCGTGCAGATCAGCTTCAGCACCAGCATTTCCAGCACGCCCTTTTTTAACTGCTGGGTAAATCTGTCCTCCATCGGCGTCCCTCCTATTTAGCATTGCTAAGTATTTGTAATATAGCATCCTTTCCTGATTTTGTCAAGGGGAAAGGGACTTGCCCATTCGGGCAAGTCCCTTTGCAAGCTATCCCAACTTTGTCAGCGTAGTTCCCGGGTAATAGTGCGCCAGAATTTCCTGGCAGGTGCTTCCCGTAATCGCCATGGCGTCCGCGCCGTACTGGCTCATGCCCACCCGGTGGCCGTAGCCTCTGGTGGTAATGGTAACAGTATCCTCGGTAGTAGAGACAGAAAACGCCGTGGAGCGCAGACCCAGTAGCGAACGAAGAAAAGTCCCCTTGTAGGTCGTCCCGCCGATGGTGATGGTATCGACGCCGCCGCCATCGGTGTAGGTCACGTCCCGGAACCAGCTTCCGGGGCTTCCGCTGAGGGTAACACCCAGAGCGTCCTGAAACGCATCCGCCGAAAAGCGCACCGTATCCGTATAATGCGCCGCCTTTTCCTCCCCGGGACTGGCCACGGCCTGCAAATAGGGAAACTCCGTTCCCCACACCGCCGCTGCGTCCTCCGTGCTGCCGCCGGAGCAGGAAAAATACGTTGCTTCGATCAGCTCTCCCTCGTAGGTCAGCACCCAGCCGGAGGTTGCGGCCACGGCGGCGCGTACCTTTTTAAGCCCTTCCTCCGTGCCGCCCTGAGACAGATAGTCCTCTTGGCTGATATAACCCTGACAGCACGCGCTGCTGGTGCAAACGGAGCAGTCCCCATGCTTGCCCCCGGTCTCCCACGCCTTCCGGGCATACGTCCGGGCGACCACCGACTGGGCCTCCAGCGCTTCGCTTTCAAAGGATACCGGCATCTCTGCCAGCACCACGCCGACGAGGTAGCCGTCCATATCCGTCTGGGAAACCGTCCCGTCCTCCTGCCTGACCAGCACGGGAAGCCGCACGGTCTCCTGCACTGTAGGCTGTACGGTCTGCGCCGTCGTTTCCGGCGGCGTATCCGTCTGACGCGCCGCAATGCTCAGCACGATCCCCGGCACCACCAGCCCCATGACGGCGGCGGTCAGAATGTCCTTTGCCAATGTTCTCATCGGTATCCCCTCCCGAAGATATGGTAGCACACGGCGGGACAGAATGCTGTCAAACCAGGCGCAAAGAAATACAGCCCGCAGGCAAAACCTGCGGACTGTATTCGGGGGTTGGAAATTCGGGAAAACTCTTTTTAATTGCCCTTATTGTGGCAGGAACCGCAGGCGGCACAGCCGGCGCAGTTGCCGCCGCAGGATGACTTTCCCTGTTTTTTATCGCGCATCATGCTGCGGATAATCAGAGCAACCACTGCCAGAAGGACGAGACTGATCAGAATTGTACCGATATTCGCGCTGATCCATTGCAGCATAAAAATCACTCCGTTTCAGAACATTGAAGCTTGGAGCCAGACATATCGTCTGGCTCCAAAATGATTAGACTTTAGAGAGCTTGGTAGCTTCCTTGTAGGGCTTGAACAGCATGTACAGCATACCAGCCAGAGCAGCCAGAGCGAAGATCAGGCCGATCACGCTGGGATGTCCGACGAACAGGTTGCCGAACTGGTTGATCATCAGAGCGATGAGATAAGCGAAGCCGCACTGATAGCCGATGGCAAACCAGGTCCACTTGGCGTTGTTCATTTCCCGCTTGATGGCACCGATGGCCGCGAAGCAGGGGGCGCACAGCAGGTTAAACACCAGGAAGGAGTAGCCGGTAATGCCGTTGAAGACGGTAGCCAGGTTCTGATACACGGTGCCGTCGCCGCCGCCGTACAGGATGCCCAGGGTGCCGACGATGTTCTCCTTGGCCACCAGGCCGGTGATGGAAGCCACAGCGGCCTTCCAGTTGCCCCAGCCCAGGGGGATGAAGATCCAGGAGATCAGGCTGCCGATCTTGGCCAGGATGGAGTAGTCGATCTCCTCCTCGCTGAGCATCCGGAAGGTACCGTCCACGAAGCCGAAGTAGGTGGTAAACCAGACGAAGATGGTGGACAGCAGGATGATGGTGCCGGCCTTCTTGATGAAGCTCCAGCCGCGCTCCCACATGCTGCGCAGGACGTTGGTCACGGTGGGCATATGGTAAGCGGGCAGCTCCATAACGAAGGGAGCGGGCTCACCGGCGAACATCTTGGTCTTCTTCAGCATAATGCCGGAGAGGACGATGGCGGCCATGCCGATGAAGTAAGCGGAGGTAGCCACCCATGCGCTTCCATTGAACAGCGCGCCGGCGATCATGGCGATGAAGGGAACCTTCGCGCCGCAGGGGATGAAGGTTGTGGTCATGATGGTCATCCGGCGGTCACGCTCGTTCTCAATGGTACGGGAAGCCATAATACCGGGCACGCCGCAGCCGGTGCCGACCAGCATGGGGATGAAGGACTTACCGGACAGACCGAACTTACGGAAGATACGATCCAGAACGAAGGCGATACGGGCCATGTAGCCGCAGGCCTCCAGGATGGCCAGCAGCAGGAACAGCACCAGCATCTGCGGCACGAAGCCCAGAACCGCGCCGACGCCGGCCACAATGCCGTCCAGGATCAGGCCGCTGAGCCATTCGGCCGCGTTGGCCTTCTCCAGCAGGTTGCCGATCAGGACGGGAACGCCGGGCACCCAAACGCCGTAGTTCGCGGGATCCGGCTCCTCGTTGCCGTAGCTTTCCAGGGTAGCGACAGCGGCCTCGTAGTCCTTCAGGGAAGCGGTCTCGGTGGTGATATCCAGAGTCTCCTCGTCCTCGACCTCGTAGGGGAAGTCGCCGGTGGGAGCGGTGCCGTTCTTTTCCACATAGGCATCGTAGCCGTCCACGATCAGAGAAGCCGCGCCGTACTCGTCCGCCGCCTCGTTGTAAGCGGCGGAGCCGATGCCGAACAGGTGCCAGCCGTCGCCGAACAGGCCGTCGTTTGCCCAGTCGGTAGCGGCAGCGCCCACACCGATCATAGAGATGTAGTAAACCAGGAACATGACGACCGCAAAAATGGGAAGACCCAGCCAGCGGTTCGTCACAATTTTATCGATCTTATCGGAGGTGGTCAGCTTACCGGCAGAGTGCTTCTTGTAGCAGCGCTTGATGACCTCGCCGATGTAGATGTAACGCTCGTTGGTGATGATGCTCTCGGCGTCGTCGTCCAGCTCCTTCTCGGCGGCGGCGATGTCGGCCTCAATGTGGGACATGGTCTCCTTCGTCAGGTTCAGCTTCTCCATCACCTTGTCGTCCCGCTCGAAGATCTTGATGGCGTACCAGCGCTGCTGCTCCTCGGGCAGGCTGTGGACGGCCGCTTCCTCGATGTGGGCAATGGCGTGCTCTACGGGGCCGGAGAAGGTGTGCATGGGAACGGTCTTGCCGTTCTTCGCGGCGTCGATGGCAGCCTCGGCAGCGGCCATAACACCGTCGCCCTTCAGGGCGGAGATCTCAACGACCTTGCAGCCCAGCGCCTGGGACAGCTCGTCGATGTTGATCTTGTCACCGTTCTTGCGGACGATATCCATCATGTTGATGGCGATGACCACGGGGATGCCCAGCTCGGTCAGCTGGGTGGTTAAGTACAGGTTCCGCTCCAGGTTGGTGCCGTCGATGATGTTCAGGATGGCGTCAGGCCGCTCCTCGATCAGGTAATTCCGGGCGACCACTTCCTCCATGGTGTACGGAGACAGAGAATAAATGCCGGGCAGGTCGGTAATGGTGACGTCGGAATGCTTCTTCAGCTTGCCTTCCTTCTTCTCCACGGTGACGCCGGGCCAGTTGCCCACGAACTGGTTGGAACCGGTGAGGGCATTGAACAGTGTCGTTTTGCCGCTGTTGGGGTTGCCCGCAAGGGCAATTCTGATATCCATGATACGCTCCTTCTGTTAGCTTCCGCTAACGTTTTATCAAAGTTTGGGCTTGCGTCCCTATGATTTACTGGGGTCTTACTGGATCTCGATCATTTCGGCGTCGGCCTTACGGATCGACAGCTCGTAGCCGCGGACGTTGACTTCCACCGGATCGCCCAGGGGAGCAACCTTCCGCACGTAAACGGTGACGCCCTTGGTAATGCCCATGTCCATGATCCTGCGCTTGACGGCGCCCTCGCCGTGGAGCTTCACCACGGTAACGGTCTCGCCGACCTTTGCCTGCTTCAGTGTTTTCATACCGATTCCTCCTTTACCTCATTAAACATTAGACCATAATTTTTTGTGCCATTTCCTGACTGATGGCTACCCGGGATTCCTTCACCTTGACGATGACGTTGCCGCTCATCGTATTGATGACCGACACCACCCCGCCGACGACGAAGCCCAGATTCTCCAGATGCTGTTTGACTTCCGGCTTTCCGCCGATTCGCTTGATGACGTATTCCTCGCCGGGATCCGCAACCGTAAGCGGCATGGAGAACACCTTCTTTTTCTAACTTTAGATTAGCAAAAGCTAACCTAATAGCGCTAATTAGGTTAGCTCTCGCTAACCTCCTGTATAATAGCCCACCTTAAAGAATTTGTCAAGTGGTTTTTAAGGATTTTTTCATTTTGTCCAAGTATGACAAATTCTGTCAGATAAGGTCGTCGGGATCCTGTCAGAATGCAGGGATGCACGGCCGGCGTCCCGGAGAAAAACCGGCCGTATCCCATCACGACCTGTCATGGATGAACTGAAGCATACAGTCCTTCAGGCTTTGCATACCGTCCGTCAGCTTCATTCTGCGGCTGGTGCCCATGCCCAGCTCCCGCAGGGTCAGCGGCTCCACGGGAACGCAAAGCACGTCGTCCGTCCTGCCCCGGATCATCAGCTCCGTCATCATGGTCACGCCCAGCCCGTGCCCCACCATCCGAATGACCGTCTCGTCGTCCACCCGGGAGACGCTTGCATTGAGCTTCACGCCCACGGAGGCCATGGCCGCATTGACGTCAATGTCGAATCTGCCGTAGGGCATCAGGAAGTCCTGCCCGGAAAATTCCTCCAGGGGGAAGGTGGTGCGGCCGTTGAGGGGGTAATCCTTCGGGAGGATCGCGTACATCTTCTCATTATATAATGGCGTCCAGTCGCAGAAGCTGTAATTCTGCCGGCTGGCGAAGATCACGTCGGTCTGCCCGCTTTCCAGCAGCTCATAGGGTTCCAGTGCGTTATCCACCATCCGCAGATCCACGCTGACCTCCGGGCAGACGCGCTTGTAGCGATACAGCAGCTCCGGCATCCAGTGCATGGCGATGCTGGCGTAGGCCGCAATGCGGATGACCTCCTTTTTCTGCTCGGCAATGGCGCCGATCTGGTTTTCCAGGTTGGCATTGGCCTGCAAAAATTCCCGGATGGCAGGCATGAGCTGCCGTCCCTGAGGGCTGAGCTGGATGCCGTTGTGGTCGCGCCGCAACAGGGAAAAGCCCACCTCCCGCTCCAGGGCGTCCATCATGTGGGTCAGTCCCGATTGGGTGTAGCCCACCACCTCCGACGCTTTTGTAAAGCTGCCAAGGTCGATGGCCGTCATGAGAATTTCCAGTTTCTTGCTGTCCATCGCCATACTCCATTTCATATCTATTACAGTTTCTAATACCCCTATTATAAACATGGACTTCTCAGATTGCAAGGGAAATGTTAGAATATCGTCAAACAGAAGGAGGCAGAATAAAATGCGGAAACATCTTACATTCAAGCAGAAGATCCTGGTGGCCGGAACGCTGTTCGGCATGTTCTTCGGCGCCGGCAACCTGATCTTCCCCGTTCACCTGGGTCAGCTGGCCGGGCGGAACGTCGTCCCCGCCATGATCGGCTTTATCATCACGGCAGTCGGTATCCCCATCATGGGCGTAGCCGCCATCGGCAACACCCACTCCGACGGCCTGCAGCAGCTGTCCAAAAAGGTAGGAAGCGGCTACAGCTATTTCTTTTCCTGCCTGCTCTACCTGACCATCGGCCCCGGCTTCGCCATTCCCAGATGCGCGACCACCTCCTTCACCGTAGGCGTCGCGCCCATGCTGGGCGCGGGTGCATCCGAGTCCGCCGCGCTTCTGATCTTCTCCCTGATCTTTTTCGCCATCGTGCTGATTCTGTCTCTGCGTCCCGGCAAGATCACCGTCTGGATCGGCAAGGTCATCACTCCCATTTTCCTGGTTTTCCTGGCGATTCTGGTGGTGACGGCGCTGGTCAATCCCTCCGCCTCCGTTTCCGACGTGGAACCTGCCGCCGGCTATCAGACCGGGGCGCTGTCTATGGGCTTCATCGAGGGCTACGGCACCATGGACGCCATTGCCGGTCTGGCCTTCGGCATCGTGGTCATCGACATCATCCGCTCCATGGGCGTCACCGACGATTCCGATATCGCAAAGGACGTTCTGTCCTCCGGACTGCTCACCAGCATTCCCATGATCGTGATCTACGTCACCACCATCCTCATCGGCACCCAGTCCAGAGGCCTGTTTGAGACCTCCGGAAACGGCGGCATTGCCCTGGCGCAGATCTCTGGCCACTATCTGGGGCGGGCGGGCAGCCTGGTTCTGGCGGTCACCATCACCTGCGCCTGCCTGAAAACCGCCATTGGTCTCGTCACCAGCTGCTCGGACGCCTTTGCCCGTATGTTCCCCAAGGGGCTTTCCTACCGCGCCTGGGCGGTGATTTTCACCGTGTTTTCCTTCCTGATCTCCAATTTCGGTCTGTCTAAGCTCATCAGCTATTCTCTGCCCCTGCTGCTGTTCCTGTACCCCCTGGCGATCACCCTGATCCTGCTGGCGCTGTCCGGGAACCTGTTCCGTCATGACCGGGCTGTCTACGTCAGCGTCACGGCCTTTACCTGCGTGGCCGCCCTGTTCGATCTTGCCAAGGCGCTGCCCGCGAATCTGAAAACCACCCTTCATCTGGACGGCGCGGTCGGCCTTGCGGAGAAGATCCTTCCCTTCTTCGACATCAGCCTGGGCTGGGTTCTCCCTGCCTTTGTGGGTCTTGTCCTGGGTCTGATCATCCACTTTGCGAAGAAGCAGAAGGTCGCATGATATTTACATGAAAATGTGCCGGAGCAGAAAGCTCCGGCACATTTTTTTCAACTTCAGTGCGCAAACTGGCTCTGATACAATTTGGCGTAGAAGCCGTTCTTCGCAAGCAGCTCCTCGTGCCTGCCCTGCTCCACGATGTGGCCGTCCCGCATGACGAGGATCATATCCGCTTCCCGGATGGTGGACAGGCGGTGAGCGACGATGAAGCTGGTGCGCCCCTGCATCATGGTGTCGAAGGCCTTCTGAATCTTGATCTCCGTCCGGGTGTCGATGGAGGAGGTCGCCTCGTCCAGAAACAGCATGGGCGGCAGGCACAGCATCACCCGGGCGATGCACAATAGCTGCTTCTGTCCCTGAGAAAGGCTGCCGCCGGACTCGCCGATAACGGTGTCATAGCCCTGAGGCAGACGCAGGATGAAGCTGTGGGCGTGGGCCTGCTTTGCGGCGGCGATAATTTCTTCCTCGGTTGCTTCCGGCTTGCCCATGGTGATGTTCTCCTGGATCGTCCCGGCCTTCAGCCAGGTGTCCTGAAGCACCATGCCCACGCTCCGGCGCAGCTCGCCCCGGTTCATTTTCTGGGTGTTGACCCCGTCGAGAAGGATCTCCCCCCCGTCCGGGTCGTAGAACCGCATGAGAAGATTGATAAAGGTTGTCTTTCCGCAGCCGGTAGGGCCGACGATGGCCACCCGCTGGCCGGGCTTGACGGACAGGTTGAAGTCCCGGATCAGGGGCTTGTCCGGCGTGTAGGAGAAGCGAAGATCCCTGATCTCCACCGCGCCCTCCACCTTTTCGGGACGCTCCGGATGCTCCGGATCCGGTGTCCGTGCCGGGGCTTCGATCAGCTCAAACACCCGCCCCGCGCAGGCCAGCGCGTTTTGCAGCTCCGTCACCACGCCGGAGATCTCGTTGAAGGGCTTGGTGTACTGGTTGGCATAGTTCAGGAAGCTGGTGAGATTGCCCACGGTGATGCCGCCGGAAATGGCGATCAGCGCACCGCTCAGGCCCACGCCCGCGTACACCACGGAGTTGACGAACCGGGTACTGGGGTTCACCAGAGACGAGAAGAAGATCGCCCGGAGAGACGCCTTTTGCAGCCGGTCGTTGATCTCGTCGAACTGCTCCATGGACGCCTTTTCATGGCCGAATGCCTGCACCACCTTGATATTGCCGATGGTCTCGTCGATCAGGCCGGTCTGCTCGCCCCGGGTAACGGACTGGAGCTTGAACATGGAATACGTCCGGGTGGCAATGAAATGCGCTGCCAGCAGCGACAGGGGCGTGATGCACACCACCACCAGGGCAATGCCCCAGTGAATGCGAACCATGAAAACAAGTGTTCCCAGAATGGTCATCACGCCGGTGAACAGCTGGGTAAAGCCCATGAGCAGTCCGTCGGCGAAGGTGTCCACGTCGGCGGTCACCCGGCTGACCATGTCGCCCTGGGGCTGCTTATCAAGATAGGAAAGGGGCAGCACCTGAATGTGCCGGAAGGCTTCGTTCCGGATGTCCCGGGTCACGCCGTAGGTCATGCGGTTGTTGATCTGATTCATGACCCACTGGGCCAGCGCCGCCACGGCGGCGCAGATCGCCACATTGCGCAGATAGCCCCACATGGCGGAAAAATCCACCCGTCCGGCATCGATAATGCAGTCAATGGCGTCGCCCACCAGAATGGGAATATACAGGCTCATGACCACGTACAGCGTCGCCAGCAGCAGCGATGTGACCAATCCAACCCAGTAGCGCCGGATGCGGCGCAGAACCTTCCGCAGGATCGCCATCTGATTAGCCATTTTGCACCGCCTCCTTGGGGAACTGGGAATAGTAGATTTCCTGGTAAACCGGGCAGGATTCCAGAAGCGCGTCATGGGTTCCCTTGCCTACCAGAACACCGTCGTCCAGCACCAGGATCTCGTCCGCGTACCGCACCGACGCCGCTCTCTGGGAGACGATGAAGGTCGTGGGTGGATTTTCCATTCTGCGGATGGCCATACGAAGACCCGCGTCGGTGGCGTAGTCCAGTGCGGACGCGCTGTCGTCCAGAATCAGGATGCGGGGCTTGCGCACCAACGCCCGGGCAATGGTCAGGCGCTGACGCTGACCGCCGGAGAAGTTGACGCCCCCCTGCTCCACAGGCGCGTCCAGTCCGTTATCCTTGCCCTCCACCACTTCTTTCGCCTGGGCAACGGTCAGCGCTTCCCACAGATCACTGTCCGTGGCGCTGGCGTTGCCCCAGAGCAGATTCTGCCGGATGGTACCCTTGAACAGCACCGCCTTCTGGGGAACAACGCCGATGGCCTGCCGCAGAGACGTCAGGTCATACGCCCCCGTCTCCACGCCGTCCAGCAGCACCTTCCCGCCGGCTGCGTCATAGAGCCTTGGGATCAGGTTCACCAAAGTCGTCTTGCCGGAACCGGTGCCTCCAATGATGCCGATGGTCTGCCCCGGCTGGGCGGTAAAGGAAATATGCTCCAGAGAGGGGCTTCCCGCGCCCTCATACCGGGCGGTCACATCCCGGAATTCCACCTGCCCCTTCAAATCCGCAGCCCTGCGGGTGCCGTTTTCCTGGCCGGGTTCCAGCTCCAGCACGGATTCCACCCGGTTCCCGCAGGCAACGGCCTTGGTGATGGTGATGATCAGGTTTGCCATCTTGATCAGCTCCACCAGAATCTGGGACATATAATTGTAAAGTGCGATAACCAAGCCCTGTGTCAGCACGCCGCTTTCCACCTTCAGCGCGCCCACATGTACCAGCAGCACCACCGCCAGATTGATGACCACATAGGTCACAGGGTTCATCAGGGCGGAGATGCGCCCCGCGGACAGCTGCTTACGGGTCATATCCTCCGTTTTTTCCTCAAAGGAGGCAACCTCCGCGTCCTCCTTGCAGAAGGCGCGCAGCACCCGGACACCCGTCAGATTCTGCCGGGACGCGGACGTCACGCTGTCAAGGGACGCCTGCACCCGCCGGTACATGGGCATGGTGATCAGCATAATGCCGAAAACGATGACGCACAGCACCGGAATGACCCCGGCGAACACCAGCGCCGCCTGAAAATCGATGGTAAAAGCCATGATCATGGCGCCGAACACCACGAAGGGCGAGCGAAGCAGCAGCCGCAGCGTCAGGTTCACGCCGTTCTGCACCTGATTGATGTCGGAGGTCATGCGGGTGATCATGGTGGACGCACCCAGCTGATCGACCTGGCTGTAGCTTAAGTTCAGAATATGCTCCAGCACCGTATGCCGCAGCCGTGTGGAGAAGCCCACCGCCGCCACGGCGGAAAAATACTGCGCCGTCACCGAGCTGGCCAGCCCCACGACGCCCAGTCCGATCATAACGGCGCACATTTTCACAATGTAGCCCCGGTTGCCGCTGTCGATGCCCTTGTCCACGATGCTGGCCACCACCAACGGCACCAGCAGCTCAAACGTGGCCTCCAACAGCTTGAACAGCGGCCCCAGGACACACTCTTTTTCGTACCCCTTCAGATATTTGAGAAGTTTTTTCATACATTCACCCCATCATGGCGCCATTATAACACCCTTTTTACAGGAAAGCAATGACCTATCCCGCAAAACAGGGCAGCTGTGGGAGCCGTGCCGCATCTATGCTGCGGAAATCGGTGGTTTGCCTGAAAAAGCAGTTGACAATTCTGTAGATTCCGGATATAATGAATTGGCTAAAAAGATGCTAGTGTAGCACAGTCGGTAGTGCATCTCACTCGTAATGAGAAGGTCGCCTGTTCGAGTCAGGTCACTAGCTCCAGAAAAACACCCGGTTTTCTAGGGAAACTCTGAATAAATCGTCGGCAGCCGGACAGCGGATATTTTCCTCCATCCGTGCGGCTTCAAAAGCGGCGGGATGCTTTGTGTATTTCCCGCTTTTGAAACCGTGCAGTTGGGGAAAAAGACCCGCCGTCCGGCTGCCGGCGATTTATTCATGGGCTCCTTAGGGCGGTGTTTCCATAGAAAATACGGGAGAGCCGGCAGCTCTCCCGTACATGGTTTTATGGGATTATTCCTTCACCAGCAGCTCCGCGATCTGGATGGCATTGGTG
>ERZ808240.1243-NODE-1243-length-32097-cov-5.048530_pt1 | contig 32097 bp, 19 predicted proteins | sample MGYA00521084_ERZ808240 | MGnify/ENA primary metagenome ERZ808240 (study PRJEB31516, sample SAMN03275571) | gut metagenome | biome: mammalia-associated habitat; material: feces | host: Papio cynocephalus | place: Kenya | collected 2012-08-06 ... | reverse complement strand
ACAAAAAATAGCAATGGAACCTATACTGTGAATTCCGATGATTTCCTTGTTTCCGCTCTTTTCTTCGGACAAACCTTTGAAGCGGAAAGAAGCTCCATCACCCTCAGCGTCAAAGACAACGTCATCCATGCCGATTTGAAAACCAAGAAAATGCAATATGAGTACGACACTTCCGTTTACAACTGGCTTACAGGAAGCTTAGACATTCAACTCGCAAGCAAAACGGACATCAATAAGCCTCAAGCGTATGAGGAAGTTGCGGAAAACCTCCCTTTGAAAAATGCTTTCAAAGAGCTCGCCGACGCCTTAAAAGAAGGTGGGAAAGGCTTTGATTATAATTACTTAGAGGAATTGAATGGGGAAACCTATCTGAAAGACGTCACTTATATGACGCCAGAAGGATTTGTGAGCGAATTCTCTAACACGGGAAAAGTGCCTTCCGGCATTGCCAAATATGATGACGGAAAGAATTATTTCTTCGAATTTAGGAATAACGAAGTCAGAAAAAGCGGGACCTCTGCCACCTTGCATCTTCCTGATTATAGCGAAGAGGCTCTTTCCGCTTATGTCTTTGAAAAAGAAGACGAAAACGTTTATGTCACCAGAACCAAAGCGCTTGCCCAATTGGTTTCCGAAACCATTTTCGATTATAACCACAAAGACAACATCTACGGAAAATGGGCCAGTTATTATACAGGATACAATGGCACTTCTTCTTTAAGGATAACTTTAGATGATGGCCACATCTCCACCATTGATTATAACTATGAATATGGAGGGAAGCTGATCAATGGCTCTTGCAAAGTCAGCAATATCAACGACACTTCCTTAGGCTATGAATTCAAGACTAAGCAACTAGGGCCTTTAAAAGCGGGATATGAGCATTTCATGGGTGATTTCTTCTCCTATGACTATGGCAGCCTCGGCATAGCGGAAGATAGGCCTCAATACACTCTCCGCGTTTATGGCGATGGAAGATATTGGTGCTACAAGCACGAAGAGGGAGGAAAAGATCCGAACGAGCCGACGACCTTCCCGCAAGGCAAATTGGAGGGGGATACCTTTACCTTCACGTTACCAGACGGAATGAGCGTTTCCCTCAAATACTATGAAGGCGAAAACTATTTTGATTTAGGCTATACCGATAGCGAAGGCAAGCCAACCACCACCGCACGCACAGACACTCTTTATGGGAAAACGAGCGGTCGCGAGCATATCTTCACCTTTAATCTAAATCCGTATTCCGAATGGAATGAAGATTCCGGGCTTTTAAAAACGGATACAGGGGGTGAGATTGAATGAGAAAAAGAATCTTATTTCTTCTTTCTGGCGCAAGCTTTCTCAGTTTGCTTAGCTGCGTCGGGAAGACTGAAGTCCCTAGCGATTCTTCCTTAGAATCCGCATCATCCGAAGTCGTTAAGGAAAGCCATAGCATCTCCAGCGATCTTCCAAAGGGCATTCAAATCGATGTTCTTTCGGAAGCAAAAGAAGGCGACGTCCTTACCCTTACTCTAATTTACGATGAGAACGCCATTCTCGTGACTAAGGTCTTGGCGAATAATGTGGAATGCTCTTCCTTAGGCAATAAGAAATATTCCTTCATCATGCCTAATGAAAACGTGGCAATTCGCGTAGAAAGCGAAGAGAAAACAAACAAATACGCTATTTCGAACGGAAATGCAGAGCGTGTGGAAATCGATGCCCCATCCGCTCAAGAAGCAGGGAAAACCGTCACCTTCGGATATAAGGTGAAACCTGGCTACGTTTTAAAAGACGTTCAGGTCACATCGAACGGAAAAGCGATTGAAATCAAAGACAATAAAGACGGAACCTATAGTTTCCTTATGCCTAAAGGCGATGTCATTATCCAAGTTAATACCAAGAACCGCTTGTATAAAATAAGCAAAGATGAGGGCACTTCTTCTTTCATTAGCCTAATCAAATGCAACTACACCCTAGATTACGTCGTCGACGAAGAAGCGACCTCTCCAAAGGACGAAGATATTTGGAGCCATGATTCGAAAGCGGAATATTCTCGTTTGGTTACCGTTACTTTAACCAGCCGAGAATCCTTAAAGCCATCCGGAATCATCATCCCTGAGATGGACAATAAAGAGATAGCCTTAGAAAAAGGAGCGAGCGTCCTTTCTTTCGTAATGCCGAATAAGGACATCACCATTAAGGTCAAAACCGTAGCCGATACCCATCCGGTGAAATTCATAAACTCCGAGCACTTAAGCCTTTCCTTGTTTAAAAAAGAAGGAGATGCCTATAGTGAGATTAGCAACGTCCTCGCAAGCGAAAAGAATTATCTGAAAGTAACGGCAAGCAAAGATACGTTCAAGGTCGCAAAATTAACCTACACCTATACTCCAGCAAGTTATGGAAAAGACCAAACTATCGCTCTTACCGATGAAAATCTTAAGGATGGATACTATGAAGTTACGATCCCTAATATGAAAGAAGGGACTTCTCTTTCCTTTGAAGTGACCGAAAAAGAAGGCGGCAAATACGCCAATTATTCTTTTGTCGGTTCTTATTTTGGATCGGTGATGGAAAAAGGAGACGCTGAGGAGGTTCAATGGCCTACAGACCATGCCATAAACATTGATGATTCTGGCTATTTCACGATGGATTCAAAAACTTATCAGATCGAATCCGCTTCCGGGACCCAAAAAGGAAATCTGACCATAAAAGATGAGAATGGCCAAACTTTTGCGATGTATTTTGACGGAAATAGCTTATTAGCGGACGCCTCATTTGCGTCTAATGGCATCGTCGGAACCAGTTTCTATTTTGCTTACCGCAAATCGACAGATACGCCAAGCTATGTTCGCGACATGTATCGTGGATATGTCGATTCCGTGGAGCTGGATTCCAAAAATTGGCTCACTTCTTTCCAATTGGTAAAGAAAGGAAAAGCGGATGATTTCAGCGATGCAAGTATCATCACCCGTTTTGTGGCCGATACGAGAAATGGTTACTTCGTTCTTGGAAACAACATCGAGTTCGTTCTTACCGAAGGGAAAGACCCCATCAATTTCTCCAAAGCCTATCAGTCCTACAACATTCTTGTGGATGGAGAGCTTAAATACGCTTTGAAACAAACTGGGAAATACAGTCCTAAACGTTCCCTTTTGGACCAATATTATGGCAATTACAAACTTTCTAGCGATGCCGAAACAACCTTGATCCTAGATGGCGAAGGCAATGCAACCTACAATGGCCTCGCAGGATATGCCTATGTTGTGGATGGCAACACTCTTACCCTTTCAGGAAACGGCAAAAAGATCACTTTGACGATTGATGTCGCCAAGAAAACCTACGTCTTTGTCAAAGAAGAAACCATGGAAAACCCTCTTTTGGGGACGAAATGGTCTGATAATGGCGAAGTAAGTTTCACGGATGATTACGATGCGGACAATTATTGCGGGATTTCGTTAGAGTTTACCTCTTCTACCCTATGTCATCTATCTTGGATTGACGAATATTATGAAGAGTATGGCGGGATGGAGGAATATGTCATAATCGAAGAGGACGACTACCCTTACACCGTAAACGGAAATTCCGTTAAAATCAGCGCAACCCATTCGAATAACGCCGTGAGCATCGAATTAACCTTATCCAGCGATGGAAATAAGCTCATTTTCGATAATGAGCCTTCTAACGAAAAAGTAAAAGGCAAAGCATTAACGAAAGCAAAGTAAATTCTCTCTTCCTTTTAAGCCTCCCTTAATGAGAGGCTTTTTCTTTGGGAAGCAAAAAGAAAGAGAACCCATACACGTATCAATTAAACGGCGTTACAAAATAAGATGAAAAACAAATTCTCATTTCTTGACCATCATTCAGGTAACGTTTTATTACGTTTTTACCTATGTTTTTATATTTTAATTGCCTTTATTAAAAACTCTTGAAATAAGAGGAAACGCATATACGTCCCCCTTATTTTTAAATTCCATTAGATGGCTTCAAAGGTATACGTTTTATTCGTATAGGTAGAAGAGCCAGTTTGAAGTTTGCCAGACAAATAGAGGCCACTGGCATCCAATGTCAGATTGCCAAGGGAATGAAGCGATGATTGATTTATGATCGTGATATCCGAAAGAGCGATGGCAAAGCCTTTTACCTCATAAGTGAAGGTGGCATACGATGAAGGGTAATCTTCTAAGCGGTCTATCAGGCTTCCTTTTCCTTTTTCTTTAAACTCATAGATGTAGTCTTTGGAATTTTGAGCTGTCGTCTTATATTTATGGGAAAGCAAGGTAGAAAGAACGTTCTCTTCCGTGATTTCGTTATACACATGGAATGTTTTTTGAACCTTCAAGGTTGGCGAAGCCTTCGATTTGGCTTCTAGAATGACATCTCCCGCGGAAAGGCCGTTCAACGAATAGCTCTTGCTCGTCTCGTCGTAGGAAAGGGTCGCATATTCTTCCCCGGAGACGATTTCCAGGCTATAGGAAGGATTGGCTGAAGAGGGGAGAATCTCCGCCTGAATGCCTTTCAAGCTATCCCCTACTTTCACGCTGTTCTTAGTGGAAGAGAAAGCAATCGAAGAAGCCTCTTGATAAGAAACGCTGACATGGGTGGAAGAGGTTACGCCATTGGAAGAGACGAAGGTGAGATTCGCTTCGCCCTCTTTTAAAGCTCTTAGCCCTCCTTGAGAAGAATATTTCACGACGTTTTCGTTATCGCTTGATTGGAAAGAGATGGCATCAATCTTATTCGTTGCCGTATTCGGCAAAGAATTGGAAATGCCAAATGAAAGATAGTCGCCGACATACACGGAGTTATTCGTTTTGGAATTGGCGCTAGTAACGTCAACTTGGTAGCTTGTGAAATAGCATTGGCTTGGATAAAGAGGGAAAGACGAGCATTCCTTTCTATCACCCGCTTCTTGCTTCATTTCGTGTTGAAGGGTTTCAACAGGGGAAGCCCCTTCTTTTAAGACATGGTTGGTGAAATCGTATCCATTCGTATCATAGTCGTTGGATTCAAACGCATAGGAAGTCAGCATGCCTTCCTCGTTTCTCGTTAAAGAAAGGCTCATTTTCCTAAAATAGGAAGGAACATAGTAGTACGTGCTTTCTTTTTCATAAGAAGCATTGATTGTGATTGTGTTGTCTTTCTCTTGGAAAGAGTATTCCGACCAATCCCCCGTATAGCCGAAATAATTGGAGGATTCCACATATTCGTTACGGATGATATCCGCCAATCCGTAATGATCGCGATAATAAATCAAAGAAGAACGAGCTTGCGCTTCATCAAGAGGGATCTCATTGGAGTTTGTTCCTATTCCTGTTACGGAAGAGGAATCATACTCGAGGCCACTTCTATTCAATTGATAGAACTTGTTGTTATAAATGCCATAATAGCCGTCATACGTTTTCGTCTTATTTAACGAATAATTCGTTTCGGTATAGGAACGCTTGACGCCGTTTGTATAGATCTCAAACGTCTCTTCCGTTTTCTCGTTGATTTCAGTTTTCGGTTTTTTACGGACGATTTTTTTCGTTCCACGGACGACTTTTTCTTTCTCAAGAGAGGTTGAGGAAGAGAGTTCTTGCGTTAGGAATTCTTGGGAATAGATGGAATCTTTCACAACAGAAAAAATAGCCGAATCCGTAAGAAAATTATCCGTTGTGACGGAAACGGTGATTCTTGCTTTTAGCTTCAAGGCCTTTAACGTCCCGCCTTTCGAAACAGAAAGATAGGCGGAAGCATTATCGCTAGAAGAGGTAGTCGTTGAAAAAGTCACGGAATTAACGGAATGAAGAGGATCCATTTGATAAGAAAGCTGGATGGATTGGCCTATTTTTAATAGATAGACGCCGTTTTCATCCTTCAAGGTATCCTCTGGAACGATTAGATGAATGCCTGTGGCTTGCCTTCCAAGAACATGAATGGCAGCGGTATCTTGAAACGCGCCTTCTTCCGTTATGATAGTCACCGTCGTTTCTCCTTCTTTTAAGCCATGCACAAGGCCTGTGGCGGAAACGGTGGCGATTGTCGAATCCGCTATTTCGAAACGAACGTTCGTATTCAAAGCCTCTTTTGGATAAACCTTCCATTGAAGTTGGCTATCTCCATTTAAGTCGACATTCAGGGTTTTGACGATGAATTTCACGCCTGTGACTTTAGACGGGTCTTCTTTGGATGAAGAACTCTCTTTAGAGGAGGATTCTTCCACACTTTCATTTTCCGATGAAACGTCGGATTTCTCACTATTCTTAAAGGAAGAATCCGGGGAAGACGCCTCGGAAGAAGGTGCTGGGGCGATATCCGTATTCGCGCAAGATATACTGCCTAGTAACGATAAGATTGAGACAAGCAATATTTGTTTTTTCTTCATAGGTGTTCCTCTCGAATGCCTTAAATAAAATAGAACAAAAACGTTATACATTCACGAATTAATATAATAAAATCACAAAGAACGAGGCATCCAACTATGAAATTTAAGAAATCATCACTCTTGCTAATTTGCACCTTTTTCCTTATCGGCTGCAATGGAGGAGCCACCGAATCCTCTAAAAAGAGCGATTTCGAAGTTGTTTCTAGTGAGGGCGTCTCAGAGGAGGAAAGCTCTTCTGAATCTTCATCCTCAGAGAAATGGAGCGAAAACGAAATCACTTTGAAAGAAGCGGAGAAGTTGCTTATCAAGGCAAAAGCTTTTTCCAACCAGACGAATCATCTCAAATTTTATTCCAAAAACGGAAGTCGTCATGACGAGGTCGAATACAAACGTTATCCCTATTTCTATACGATTGAGGGGATTGCTGATTCTTATGCCGATGCATGGGAGGAATCCACTGCTATCGGATATTGTGGTTTCCCTTCCGATGGCTCCATCAATGTTTTCTACGATGTTTTGAAAGCGGATGTGGGGACGCAACACGCAAGAGTTTTCACCATTAATGATGATAAAAATCCCGATAGCGAAACAGAATACACGGAAGAAGAAGCGAACGCTCTTTTGAATAATTATGAAAATAGCATCGAAAATTTCATCAATGAAACGTATTGGGTGTTACGGAACGATTGGCAACAGGAATATATCGACAGGGGCACCCTTAAAGCGGAAAGAAACCTTATAGATGGGAAAGATACCCTTCACATTGTCGGCTCAAAAGATTATACCTACCTTAATAAGCAATACCATACGGATATCAGCCTCACTTTTGTTTTAAATGGAGATGGCTCTTGCTCTTATGCTTCTTTAGAGATGAATGATGGCGGAATTAAGACTGGCAGCAATTTGGAATTGACCTATGGGGATTTTTATGACCCTGCCACTTTAGATGAAGACAAATTCAATCCAGAAATGTATTTTGTCCGTAAAATCACCCCGAATTTCACCGATATTTACGCTCAGACAGAAGGGAAAAACACAAATACGATTTGCGTGGGATCGGCCGCTAAGCTGATTCCTGAGCAAAAAAACATGATTGGCACGTCTATGTTTAGCTATTTGCCTCAAACGGCCGTAGACGCATGGGACATCAATGTTCTTTCCAGCAGCGATCCTTCCGTTATTGGCTATAGTGAGGAAGAGAAATGCTTCATCGCCCTAAAAGAGGGCAAATCCACCTTAACGGTTGGAGCTAAGAATAACCCATATTGCACGACAGAAGTCGAAGTAACCGTCATTCATGCACATCCTTCCACTATCTTAGCTCATGCCCCATATAACCAAGAAAGCTATGTTGGCGAAGCCTTCACAAACACCGAGGTTCTCTTAGACGTGGAAATTGGTCCGACAGCGGCAAAACAAGACAAGATCGTCTCTTCTTCCGATGAAGAAATCGCTACCGCCTATATCAATGAAAAAGGACAGATAATGGTCCAAGGCAAAAAAGAGGGGTACGTGAATATTACCGTTACCTCCGCCATCGATGAAAAGATCACTAGGTCCTTCCGATTCCACGTTGTCGGAGAAATGAATGTCTCCAGAGTGGTCGGAAGCTGGGAAGATAATCGTTACTACTCCACCTATGGGATGAAGTTCAAATACGTCCTTAAAGAAGATGGAAGCGGAACGTTGTTCTTCACGGCAAAAAATTACAACAATGAGGAAGTAACCAATGAGGTCCCTGTGACCTACCTCTTAGATACCAAGACGCTCGATATCAGCATCACGCCGATTGGATGGACGGTGCAAAAGGATTTATTGACTGTGCATTATTACACCTCAGAATTTATGCAAACCCATTTCACATATGGTGAGTATTATTTCACCATCAATCTCACGCCTGTCTCCGAATGAAGCGGGAAATGACGTTAAAGAGTGGCTCAAAATGACCACTCTTTTTCAATAATTTGGAAATATGTAAAATTTTTATTGAAATTTCACCAATAGGCAATATTGTAAGTTCATTGTTGCTTAGGAAGCCTATCGTTTGCATGGCCCCAAGCAGAGAAAGGGAGAATACATATTCTATGAAAAAGGCGTATTTATCAATTGCCTCGTTACTAGCATGCATTACGCTTGCTTCTTGTAATGGAGATGAGATTGCTTCTAGCGATTCCACTGCATCTAAGGAAAGCGAAACCGCATCCAGCATAGCCGACATTTTCACTTACAGACTGGAACTCGAAACTCCAAGCGTCACAACCTATGAAGTGGGAGACGTTTTTGATTTCGCAAGCGTCGTCGTCAAAGAAAAGACATTCAAAAACGGCACGATCGAAGGAGGAGCCAAAACCCTTGCCAGAAACGAATTCGTTGTGAAGGTGAACGGGCATGTTATTGAGGGGAATTTCACCTTCGCTAACGCAGGCGATGTGGAATTCTTTCTCTCTAGCGCCGCTCATCCTGAAGCGACGGCCAATTTCAAGCTTACCGCCGTCCAGCATTATTCCCTTACCAATGGCTCTGCTGACAAAGTCGTTTTGACCGATTTGCCAGAAAAAGCCTTGCCGGGAGAAAGCGTTACTTTTGGCGTCACTCTTTTGCCTGGCTATTATCTTGAGAATGGCGTTAAGGTTTTAAATGACGCCGGTGAGGAAATCGAGACCCACGACAATCTCGATTTCACTTACACCTTCACGATGCCAGCAAGCAACATCGTCATCCATATCGATACCGGGATCACCGATTTCACCATTTCAAAAGATCAAGAGCTGATTGGTGACATACTGGTGGAAGATAGCGAGGATACGGCCGATACTTTCTCTGCCACTCCTGGCACAAAGCTAAAATTCCAAGCCCATGAAACCGTTGACACCTCTTTTACGGCTATTTATGTCGATGGGGTGGAAGTCGCAAAGGGAGAAGATGAATATTATCATTTCGTCATGCCTCATCACCCTGTCGTGATTTCCGCCGAAAGATCTCCTAAAGAATACGGCATCGAAACAAATGCGGCCTCTCTTACCTTAAGCACGCTAAAGATGTATACCGATGCCGAAAGCAAAACGGAAATCACGAATGCGCACAAAGGGCAAACGGTTTACCTTGAGCTTGTTACCGAGAATGCATACGTCAAATACATCGTTACCGTAAAGACAAGCGCGGGCAATTCTTTGGAAGTCACCCCGGATAATTCCGGAAAGCTCTTTACGTTCGTGATGGTTTCTTCGAAAATAACCGTTGAAATCAAGGAAGACGATTATTCCAAATACCATGGTTATCACGTAACAGACAAAGCCTGGAAATTTACGGATTTTGGCTCATATAGTGGTTCATCAACAAACACTTTTAGCTATGGCAATTTAACAAAGTCTCTTGCTTTCGAAAGCAATGGAACCGGTACATTTGATGGCACTCCTTTCACTTGGTCGCAAGAAAAGGACGCGAATAGCGGAAGTGTAGTCGCTTCGTTTGAAACTTCCTTTAGCAGTTACGAAAAAACCTTCTACTACACAGAAAACCTCGTGGTCATGAATCCAAATACCTACAATAATTCTAGCTGGTATCGAGTTGGAATTGGAAGCTGGAATGAAAATAGCACAATCCACGCTCTTGGCTTGGATGATGGAGGAACGCGCCTTTTCTACACAGTGGATGAAAACGACGCGATAAAGGAAAGCATTATCGTCAACGATGGAACCGTGACTGTGAATCCAACGCTTTACACCGACGAAAGCAAAGCAACCTTAGCAAAGGGAAGCGAAGTCAGCTTGACATCCGATTTCTATGTCTCTCTTTCTGAAGATGCTGGTTTTAGTATCGCGAAAGGCAAGGTGAAAAGATCCTATTCTTTAGGAATTGGCGAAGGGTCTTCTGAGCAAATCACAATCGTTTACAAGAATGCAAACGGTGAGACTATCACCAAAGCCAAAAATGGCGATACCGTCACTGTTTCCCTTGCCTTAAGCGAAGAAGCGACAGCTGCTGGCTTATCCATTGATACGCCAAGCATTGCTGTTGATGATCGTAACTCTTCCGCAACCCTCACTCCAGTCGAAGGCAAAGAGAACACTTATACATTCGTTATGCCATCTGCTAACGTCACCGTTAAAGCGCTGACCTTTAATCCTAAAATATATGAAGGTTATGCCGCATTAGGAAAATATGTTGGCTTCGAACTTTATTCTTATACCGCAAAAGACATGGCTGACTATTCCAAATCCTATGGCAAATTCACAAGGGAAATTACTAAGGCTGGGAAATTCGTTGACCCATCAGCAACAGCAACCAAAAAACCCGGAGACGTTACGGAATTGACCAATTCCACTAACGGAACATTCCTCGTGAGCAATGACTCAGGCGAATCTAATTTCAACAAAAAATGGTTCTTCGGCAATGGAATGATGGCAACTACCTGGAAAGAAAGCGTGAAGGATGCCTATGTCGCCGTCCGTGTTTCTGACGATTTCGATCCAAGCACTTTAACCACAAAAATCCACTGGATGAATAGCGGAGAGTCTTGGGCATTGGAATTCTATATATCGAATGTTTTAGCCGGTGGCATTTTCGCTACGAATGAGACCTTCTATTGCGGCGTGACATTTGAAATGACTGGCGATTCCACACGTATTGAAAAGAACGCCACTTATACCGTTAAGCTCGATGGTCAAGCGATTTTCACTGTTGCAAACGAGACTGTCACGGCTGCTAAATAAGGAGGGAACGGAAATGAAAAAATCTTCTAAATTATTATTAGTCTTAAGTCTTCTTGGCTTAGGAAGCGGTATTTTAGCATCTTGCGGGACAAATGCAAACAACGCCATCGTTCCTGCTAAAGTGAATGAAGGAGCGGAAACTAACCTATCATATAGCATCATCAACGCTTCTAGTGAGGCCGCCTATTTAGACGGTCTTCCGGAAAAAGGAGTTGCCCATCAAAGCTACTCTTTCCGCGTCTCTTTGAAACCTGGTTATCACTTTAACGATAAAATCACTATCACTTCTGGTGAGACAAACGTCTCTTATACCTTTAAGGATGCTTATTATACTTTCGAGATGCCAGAAGCGGATGTGGCTATTGCCGTTGATGTCGGCAAAACCGATTTCACGATCAAGAGCACTTCTTATTTCGTTTCTAATGTTTATCTCGATCAAGAAGGTGAAAACGACGTCATCGCTCGCTCCGCTCTTCCTGGAACGGCTTTGAAATTCGAAGCCCATCCGGACGAGGATTTCGAATTCACCGCCATTACGATGAATGGAAAGACCCTCGAAGAAGGCGATGACGGTTTCTATCATTTCAACATGCCAACGCGTCCTGCCATCATTTCTTCAGACAAGATTGCCGTTAAGTACGATGTCACCATGGCAAGCGAGTTAGCTTTATCCACTGCCACAATCTACACAAACACGGAAACAAAAGCCCCTATCACCCAAGCTGTGAAGGGCGAAAAGGTCTATCTCGCCTTCACCCCGAAAGAAGAAGATGCGAGCGTTAAATACGAAATCACCGTCAAAACGCTCGTCGATGAAGGGGAATATTCTCAAAAACTCACCGTTAACAAAGAAGAAAACGTCGAAAACACATACTCTTTTGAGATGGTTTCAAAGAACATCGAAATCACCGTCAAAGAAATCGATTTGTCTCTTTATAATAAGAGCGTTCTTGTTAACAAAGAATGGAGAGGCGTCAACTTATCAAGAGAAGATATGTACGGAACCATTTCCTATAGTGCGGTTAGCTATCCTCTTGTCTCTTTTGAGGAAGACGGAAGCGGGAGCATGCAGAACACCAGTTATAATGAAAACGATACGACTTGGGAACCGATAAGTACGCATGAAGCGCGCGTAACCGCTAATATATACAGCAAAACACGCGTCGCAGAAGCGGTCGCGACTGAGCATATCTTGGCTATGCAATTCATTTCTTATAGCACCCCATCCTGGAAAGACGCCAATTTTTACATTGCCGACGATACTTATGTTCTCCACTATTACACCTTCAATTCCAATGACAATGATCGTTTGGTTTGGATTGAAGATGCGAATCATAACATCGTTGAAAATATCTTTGTTCACGATAACGCCTATAAAACAAATCTCACCATCAAAAAAGAAGACGGAAGCCTTGCTTTGGGAACGGATATCACCAAGAGCTCCCATTTCATTATTTATGATGGCGAAAACAAGCTTATCGAGATTGCGAGCGGCAAGGTTGTGGTGGAAAACACCATCAGCGTGGAACCAGCTCAATACGTAAACTACGAGCTGAAAAACGCTGCTGGAAATATTATTTCTTCCAGTATCAATGGCGTAACCGTCACCATTCATGTCTCTTTGGCGGAGAATGCCCCTGACAATCTCGGAATCAAAAGGCCTCTCGTCAAAGATTCAAGCGGATCTAGCGTCTCGGTTACTAAAGTAGACGATGAGACTTACACTTTCGTGATGCCAGAAAAAGCTGTTACCATCACCATTTTAACGATGGATTTCAATACTTATAAGGACTATGCCGCTTTAGGAAGCTACATTTCTTATAATTTCTATAACGGCAAAGAGGATGCAGATTTCTCCTCTAACAGTAAGCCTACTATCGTCAAATGGGATTTCAATTCTGCTGGCGAAGCGACAATGGGTTCTCAAACGTATACCATCACTTCTCTGGAAAACACTCCAGAAGGCGATATGGTGATTAGCGATGCCGACGAAACAGAATCCACGACCATTAAATATAGCAACGGCCTTATGGTTACGCCTTATTCCTTTGGTTATGAATATTGGAGTGACGTTTACATCGGAATCCGTCTCCCTGAAGGAAAAACGGAAGCGGACGTTAAGGTTCAAACTCATTATGTTAAGAGCGCTGGCACCGAAAGCATATGGGCGGCCTCCTTCTTGGTTAGCGATGAGGTGTTTGGCTCTATTTTCTGTTACAAAAAGGAAGTCTTTATGGGCGTTACCTTCACTTATGAAGAAGGCAGCACACGTATTGGAAAAGATTCCTCTTACCACGTCGTTAAGGATGGTAAAACCCTTTTCGATGTCATCAAAGGAGTGACTACCGACAAAAGAGAAACGAAATAAGCGTCTACCCAATTAAACCAGCTTGCCTCATGACGAATGGGGCAAGCTTTTTTCTTTGGTTTTATGGATCTAATGGGGATGGGAAACACCCCTTCACCCCCCATTCAATTTTGGATAGTCTAAAGAAAACCCCATTCGCAGGGAATGGGGTGCAAAGAAATGACAGCTTGATTTCTTTAGAAATCGACTTCCGTATCGTAATAGCAGCACTTAAGAAGTTTTTCCATTTCTTCTTGAGATGGCTGACGTGGATTTGAGCCAGTGCAGGCATCACCAATAGCGTTTTTGGCGATTTCTGGGAGTCTCTCTAAGAAGACTTTCTCAGGAACAAATCCTTGTTCGGTTGGATAGGAATCAGGGCCATAATTCTTAATGCAATGCGGAATATGAAGTTCATCATTCATATGGCGAAGCAAGGCGATCAAATTAGCGATCTTTTCGTCATCCGTTTTTCCACCAAGATGGATAAAGTCGGCGATATACGCATATCTCTTCTTCGCGGTTGGATCTTTGGCGTTAAAGGCAATGACTTTCGGCAAGTACATAGCATTCGCAGCACCATGGATAATGTGTGCGCCGTAATCAGCAAATGCAGCTCCTGTTTTATGAGCCATAGAGTGGACAATGCCGAGTAAAGCATTGGAGAATGCCATACCGGCCAAACATTGGGCATTATGCATATTATCGCGTGCATTCATGTCATCGTTATAGGATGGGATTAAATTCGCTTTGATCATTTCGATGGCATGAAGGGCTAAAGGATCGGTGTAATCGCAATGAGCAGTCGAAACATAAGCTTCAATAGCGTGGGTCAATGCGTCCATACCAGTATGAGCGACAAGCTTATGTGGCATCGTGTGCGCCAATTCAGGATCGACAATGGCAACATCAGGGGTGATTTCAAAATCAGCAATTGGGTATTTGATGCCATTCTTATAATCGGTGATGATGGAGAAGGCAGTGACTTCAGTAGCAGTTCCGGAAGTAGAAGAAACAGCGCAGAAATGAGCTTTTCTCCTTAATTTTGGAAGGCCAAACACCTTACACATATCAGCAAATGTGGTTTCAGGATATTCATATTTAATCCACATAGCTTTAGCAGCGTCAATTGGAGAACCACCACCAATGGCAACGATCCAATCTGGTTTAAATTCAAGCATCTTTTGAGCGCCGTTCATAACGGTTTCGACTGATGGATCGGACTCAATTCCTTCAATCAAGCCGACTTCCATGCCTGCTTCTTTTAAATAATTAATGGCACGGTCAAGGAAGCCAAATCGTTTCATGCTTCCACCACCAACACAAATGATGGCACGTTTTCCTTCTAATTTTTTAAGGGCTTCTAAGGAACCTGCGCCATGATAAACGTCTCTAGGCAAAGTAAATCTAAACATTATTAAACCTCCATTTACTTCGCAAAAATTATGAAATATTCGTTTATCGGTTTCAAGATACCGGTAGTGTTTTATCGTTTTATCGATTCTAGAAAAGAAAAACTATTAAAAAATTTAGGTTGGTTAGTTAGTTTTATCTATCTATTAAATCTTTGTACAAAGGAGACGCGCAGAGGCCAATAAGATCAGAAATACATTTTTCGCTTTCAAAACGACAAGAATCAAAAATCCAAATACGAAGATACGCAACAACACTTTGAATTAGCGAGCATTCCAAAAATTCGACATTTGAAACTAAATGATTTCTTTTCTTTGCTGGAGGAGGAATTAAAAAATCTTTACCGAAATCTTCTATCTTTTGATTAAAACGAAGCGTGGAAGCATTGAGCACCGCTTTTGCCAACTTCTTATTGTCTTTCAAAAAGGATAAACAAGCTTCAAAAAAGGCAAAGCGCGAATGATTTATTTCTAACTCGTTGATTTTTACCGTTAAACCGGAAAGTAATTCGTCTTCCAAGGCTGATACTAAAAGATCTAAAGATTGATAATGCAGATAGAAGGTGGATTTGTTTATATCCGCTTCCATGACAAGATCTTCAATTTGCAGCTCCTCAAAATTGCGTTCATTCAAAAGTGAAATCATAGTTTTTTGAATAATCGCTTCCGTTTTAACGAATCTTCTATCTTTTGTTCTCATATCGACAAAAGTATAGTTTATTTCGCAAGATAATTCTAGACATTATTCTATTAATAGATTTTTGTCTATGACTTTCTTTAGATAAAATCGCCTTTTCTCTAAGTTTTTCTAAGTTTTTAATTTCAACATCCAAGCCCACGCTATGTTTCAAAGAAAACCAGATAGGTTTGGATCGTATCCGCGTTTTTAAAAAATTCATAGCTCCTATTTATTATTGGGTTTAACATGTTTTTAAAACGTTATCTGAATAGTCAATTTATTATTTGCTTTTTTAAATAAAAAATGCCGTCAATTTGTTGACGGCATATGTTTCTAATTTGGCGCGGTCGAGGGGATTTGAACTCCTAACCCCAAGCTTCGGGGGCTTGTGCTCTATCCAATTGAGCTACGACCGCACGATGATTATGTTGGTGCACTGGATGGGACTTGAACCCACACCTGTTTCCAGACTGGCTTCTGAGACCAGAGCGTATACCATTTCGCCACCAGTGCACGTTTAATAAATATACTATCGTTTCTGGCTGTTGTCGACGTTTGTTTCAGATAGGAAAGTAAAGATTCTATCCCATATTTCTTTATTGGGTTCGGTTGCCCTTTTAAGATCCATCTCGATATCTTTTGTTGCGCTTAGCGAGGTAATTCCTTGCTTCATTATTTTCTGCACGTATTCTTCCGCATCCTCGCTTTTATAAACCGAATGCCCACGATTGGGGATATATAGGAATTGAAAACGCTTGTTGCGCTTAAATAAATCGTATAAGGCCTCATAGCCTTCTCTAGGCGTGACGTCTTTGTCTTTGTCGCCTTGAATATAAAGAACTTTGGCAGAGGAATTTTGTAGGGTTTCGTAAGTCTTCTTAGCGCCTTGATTGCCAGTAAAGCATTTCAGATTCAGCCAAATAGACGGTTTGAAAAAATGACACCATTTCGGAAGTTTTTCTAAAACAAGGCGGGTTGGGTCGTTGAAGCCAGCGATGTCTACTATCTTTTCGATTTTATATGCAGGATTTGCAGACATAGCCGCCCCATAACCTCCCCAAGAATGGCCCATACTAAACCTTTTTAGGCCCTTAGAATCAGGATCCTTTTCTAAATATCGGAAGAAATATTTCTGATCGATGATGGTATGTTCTAAAGAGATGATTTTATTTCCTTCGCTCTCCATACAACCGGTATTGTCATAGGCGTAGACCAAATAACCCTCCTTAGCCAATTGGCATATGCTTCTAACATAGGAAGCTCTCCCATCTCCAAGGCCATGAAAAAAGACCACCAAAGCCTTGGGCATCAAACCTTTCTGAAAATATTTTGAGCCATAAAGAATCCGCTTTTTATCGCTTTGGAAAGAGAACCTTGTTTCTTCAATGCCATAGTCTTTTGCTCTAGCATAAGGCAAAGAAGGAGCGCCATCGAAACGACGGCCATAAATCGCTTTTAATGCATGATGAAAAAAGAGAAAAAGAATCATTTCCTGCGTCCTTTAACGAACTCAGCCAACGCTTTGAGATATTTATGGTTGGCAAGAGCGACAATCCCTAAGGCCATCTTATCGTTAAAACCACCCATGCACCCGCAGCGAATCGGCATGTGCAAGAAGCTATTAAGCTGTTTTTCCTTTTCGATTTCATCACGGAAGGATGAAAAGAATTGCCTCTTATACATCTTGATGCATTTTTTGCCTATTTTTGTGTCAGAAATGTCTCCGAAAGTTGAATTGATTGTCCTTTTTTCTGTCTTGTTAGGAAGATCGTTCACATAATCTCTCCCAAGAAGGTAAGTAAATTCATCGTCTACCAAAGAGAAAGGGCGCTTCGTCGAAACGGCATAATAGTTCGGGAGTTCAAAGGTTTCGGAAATGCCTTTATAAGAACTGCTCACATGAATTTTCATGGAACATCTTATATCTTCTGAAGAAGCCCCGATTTCAATCAAATAATCACCCTCTTCGACAATGAATTGCTTTTTTTCTCTAGACCAAATGGCAAAATCATCATAAGAAAGGCTCATCTTAATGGTTTTAAAAGACCAAGCTTTGATAAAAGTCTTGCTAAAGGCCTTAAGAACACGTTTCTCACGATACAAAGCGGAATTCAAGGCAGAAACGTAAACTTGCACGATTTCCTCGCCATTTCTTCCGCCTATGTTCATAACATTTAAAGAAATGGAAACCTTTTTTCCTTGGGCTAACTCCGTTGTCGATAAAGCCATATCCGAATATTTATAACTCGTATAAGAAATGCCATAGCCAAAAGGAAATTGAACCTTTTTCCCAGCTGTCAAGTAATAGCGATAGCCAACGAAAATGCTTTCCTTATACAAAGAAAAGTCGTTATTGCCCGGATAAAAAGTACTGGAGGGGACGTCTAAATAACGAATCGGCCAGCTTTCAGCTAGCTTTCCAGAAGGATTTATCACTCCAAGAAGGATATTTGAAAGTGCTTCTGATCCGCCTTCTCCATAAAGATAAGTAATCAGCAAAGCCCTTGCTTTGGAAATAGAAGAAAGCTCTACGGGGGAGCCAGAGCAAAGAATGACGATCACATTGTCATTTAAAGCAGTGATTTTCTCAAACAAACGATATTGTTCATTCGGAAGGCGCATGGTTTCCTTATCGTATCCTTCGCCTTCATAGGACTCCGGCACGCCGAGAAAAAGAATGACTTTCTTATGGGTCGAAGCTAAATCACAGGCATCAAAATTCATGGCCGTTTCCGTATCTTCGCTAACTCTATTAAGGGCATATCCAGGCTCATAAGGAACGGGGTTTGCTCTCCCTTTATTAATGACGTCAAGAAAGGAAAGCAAATGCATTTCTTCAACATGTGAGGAACCGCCCGCTTGAATGCGAGGGGTTTCGGCAAAAGAGCCAATCACGCACACATCATCGTAATTATGCAGGGGCAAAATTCCATCATTTTGAGTTAAAACAATAGATTTTTCGGCCATTTTGACCGCTAATAGATGGTTCTTTTCATAATCGGCTTTCTCACCCATTTGCGTTTTAGAGCAACGTTCAGCCAATCGTACGATTCGAGCAGCTGAGCTTTTAACATCAGCAATCTCTAATTGTCTTTGCTTAATGGCTTTGAAAAGGACTTTATTGCGGTCTTTGCCATCAAAACAAGGCATTTCTAAATCAAGCCCATTTTTATGAGACTCAATGACTTTCTCGACGGCGCCCCAATCGGAGACAACGACGCCATCGTATTGCCAATCTCCTTTCAGCACACCCTTTAGAAGGTAAGAATTCGCGCAAGCGTATTCGCCATTAATACGATTGTACGAGGCCATTACCATCCACGGATTCGCTTCTTTAATGGCAATCTCGAATGGCTTGAGGTAGATTTCATGCAAAGCCCTGTCATCCACTTCGGCCGTATAGGTAAAACGCCTTGTTTCTTGATTGTTTAAAGCAAAGTGCTTCAAACAAGCGCCTACGCCGTTTTCTTGTGCGCCTTTAATGAAAGAGGCGGCCATTTTTCCAGATAAATACGGATCTTCGCTGAGATATTCAAAATTACGTCCGCCAAGAGGGTTTCTTTTAATGTTCACTCCGGGGCCAAGAATGACATTGGTATAATGAGCCTTGCATTCATTAGCGATCGCACCGCCAAACTCCTCCATTAAAGAAGGATCCCAGGAACAAGCGTTTAGGGCTGCGGAAGGAAAGCAAGTCGCTTTATAAGTGTTGTTGCTAACCATCTTTTTGTCTCTCGGTGTTTCTCCCTCTGCCAAAGGCTTCCTTAACCCAGCGGGGCCATCGTTCATCGTGATGGAGGGGACATGGTATTTCAAAAGGGCGTGCGTATCCCAATTCCCATTTCCCGAAAGAAGAACGAGCCTTTTCTTAAGGGGGATGTTAACGAGAAGATTGTCGTTTTGGCTTTTTTCCATATCAGTTTCCTCATCAAATATCTTTGATATTTTACGTTCATTCTCAAATGTTTTAAAACCCTAAATCGTTTGCATTGTAAGAGCATTTACAAAAATAAGTGGGTTTTGCAGGGGATAATTGGTTAATCATGGCGCGTTTTATCTTCAAAACACTCACAAAAACGAGCTGCGAAAGATTCTTCTTCTCCAGTCGGTTCAAGATGGGCAAGCGAACCAATCTTATTGGCACGGAAAGAAACAATTCCCTTCCTTCTTTCCTCTGAAACGAACTCCGTTAAAGAAGAAGGAAGAAGGACGGTATTTTGCCATAAAGAATAAGGCGAGCAATTCATAAGGTGAGAAAGAAGAACGCTCGCCACGCCAAAATGGCAAAAGAAGGCAATGACATCATGGTTGGATTCATTCGTAACGTAATGGAAACCATCCCGCAAATAACCATGTTGGGCTAAAATTTGATCGAAATGGTCGATGACGTTCTCATATTCTTCTTTAACCGTCGCTCCTTCTTCATTCAAAAGAGGGGCTTCCTTCCATTTCTCGGTATACAGAATCTTTTCTTTTTCAACAACGCTTGGCAAAAGGTCCCAGCAATTGCTTATCGCATTTTCTTTGTCTTCTCTTCTTAATCTCCCTTCGAATTCAACAAGCCAAGGGCAATATCGAACAAAGGAGTTGGGGTAATAGATTTTAGAGGCTTCAAAGGTCTTTTTTGCTCTTCCTAAAAGAGACACGTAAAAAGAAGCAATCTCGGGATAATGCTTATGAAGATATTTTCCCAAGAGATTTGCTTCCCGGAAACCTTTTTCCGTTAAGGAATCCATGGCGTAGTCAGGCTCTGCATGACGAATGATTAGAATTTTCATATTCGGTGTTTTCTCTCTTCTTTTGCTCTTTAATCTTAAAAAGGGCCAAGAAAATAATAATTCACAAAGAGAAATGCTCCAACACGAAAAGAAAACGCGCATTTCTTTCTAAATGTTTCTAGGCAAATAACGATAAGCGATCTCCCAAAAGAGAGGGTCAGAAACAAAAACACGTTTAATTTTCCCTGAAACGTCTCTTATTTCGGCATAGGCCAAGCTCATATCCATGATCATCTGAGCAGGTTTGCTTGAGGATTTGGAAGCGATATCCAACATCTTTTCAAGATCTTTTTCTTTATAAGGAATGACTCTTCTTTTCTCGATTTTCTGATTGGTGATATTTTTGCATTCAAAATTCAATTTCCCGTCGTTAAAAATCAAAATATCCTCGTAAAAGTCCATTTGTTTTAATCCTCTGGGCATTGAAAAAGAGATAAGGAGAAAAGGCTTCATAATTCTTTCTTTGTAGGAATCTCTTTGGTCTGACATTTCAAAATGGAGAGCAAATATAGAGAGATATCGCTTTCCTTAACGTGGAATATCTCTTGAATGTTTCTTTGATAGGCATGGAGTTGGTTGACATATTCAGGATCGTCGATATCGGTCGTTTTATAATCGACGATGTATATATGTCCGTTCTTGACGAAAAGCAAATCAATGAATCCCGTCGTTTGATATAAGCGATCAAAATATCCGTATTCCTGATGAAGCTCATCCGCAGATAGAGCCTCTTGCATCAAAGGCAATTGGATTAGCCTTTCTATGATTGCTTGCTCTTTCGCCTCTTGAATATAGGAAAGGTCAGGATGAGAGAAATCAAAAAGCTCCAAAAGACGATGCAAATGAGTTCCCCGCGCAAGGTTTTCTTTTATTTCTTCATCCTCGAAGACAGGAGAGGTTTTTGACGCGCGTCGCTTTTCCTTGATGGGGAAAACAATCTCTTCATCGTTTTTCCTTTTTCCTTCCGGCTTATCTAACGGAGGAAGAAGGATCTCTTTGTCTTTATCGCTTACAATCAATTCCTTCTTTTCCACGCGATCAAGGAAATCATCCGTTTGGTAGGAAAGAGAGGAAAAAGAATCTATGTTGCCAAAAACTTTGGCGAAAACAGAGGCAAAGGCTAAAGGAACATCTTTTTTGGCTTTCGTTCCTTTGAAATAGTTGTAATTTTTCTTAGATAAGGCTTCGCCAAATTTCTTCAAGAGATCAATAAGTTCCTCACGGGAATAATGCTGATACATCGTCTCATCTTCTTTTTGGCTTTCCTTATGGTCGTTTTCTTCTGCATTTTCATCAGAGCCCGATGAATCTAGGTCGTCTTCCTCGTCTTCTAAAGAAGTCTCGTCGTTTTTATTGTTCGCAAAGAAAGAGAGATATTCTTCAAAATTCTTCACTCCGATATTGGTGTGAAAGGCATCATACAAGCAAGCAAGGGTATCCAAATCTTGAGCTTTAGTTTGGAAGAAAGAAAGATAGTAATCGAAAATGGATTGCTTGATGGAATCGATGGCTCTTTCTAAAGCGTTTCGTATGCCGTCTAAATAATATTTTTCAGTCAAATATCGATACAGGTCTCCCCTATCTTTCAATAAAGAAGGATCCAAAGGCATATGCATTTTCTTTGTGGCATTCAGGAGCTCTTGGTAAAGATTGTATTGTTCTTCCTTGATGGCGCCCTTAGAAAGCATTTCCTTTAAAAAATCTTCATTCAGTTTGTAATAGTGAGGGCAATAATCAAGCATACCATAGAGGGTTTCGCATTTTTTATCCGCTTCTTCCCCCTTATAATCGTCCCCAACAAGGAAGATGGTGTTTTCCGCTCGCGTTAGGGCAACATAGAAAAGACGCACATGCTCATCCCTGTCTGTCCCGTTGGAATTTGGGGCGTTTTGGGCAACCAAATAAGGAATCGGGTAGATGGTTTCCTCTTTCTTTTCCAAAGGCAAATCCGCGTTAGGCAAAAGAATCCCGTAATCTTGGCTAAAAAGATAGTCTGGCTTGCTTAAGCCACTTCCAACAGACATTTCATTGAAAGAGCATGGCATGTAAACAATCTTTCTTTCAAGACCCTTCGACGCGTGTATGGTCATCATGTCCACGGCATCTTGCGTCTGAAAAATGCTAGAGGAATCCAAATCCAAGTCGTATTTGTTGATATTGTTCAAAAGAAGGACAAAATCATCCAAGCCTTCCCCGGCTTGTTCGCTTGCTAAAATAAGCTGGTGGATGGATTCGATTTTAGAAATAACGTCATCGACATTTCCTATTAAATAAAGTCTGTCAATCACATGAAAAGTATTCAGCAAATCTAAGAAAATATCATTAAAAGACGCATCCCTATTACGTTCCGCAAAAGCAATTAAATCCTGCCAAAGAGGATCTTTTTTCATTAAAAGAAGATCGTCAAGTTTTTCTGGATCCTTAAAGGAAATGAGATCATAGAGTTTTTCATCCGTATAGGAATAAGCATAGCTCCGGGCGATAGAAACAAAAAGATGTTTGATTTCATTTATGTCGTTGCTGTTATGAAAAAGAAGAGCGGTCATTTTGACAAGAGATTGCAAAAGAATAATGGCATCAACGTCTTTAAGGTCGCTAGAAATAACGTTATTTAAGGGGATTCCTGCTTGGTTAAACAGTTTTTGGTAGAGGCCAAAGCCGCTTTTTTTACGCATAAGAATAGCGAAATCCTGATATTTGCAAGGGCGAACCTTTTCTCTTCCCTCACGGTCATAGACCTTGTATCCTTCCTTTACCTTCTTTTGAATATCCTTGATAATCGCAGTCGCTTCCCACAATTTGAAATAAGCGTTTTTCGGTCCTTTTGCCGCCGTCCAATCATCTTTGCTTTCGCTCTTAGAAACGATCCGATATACGCCGAAATTGTCATACGCTTCCGAATAAAGGTTTACTTTTCTATCGTATTGAAGCTGTTCCATTTCATCTTTATAGGTGATAGAACCATGCTCAAGAGTCATATAGTTATCGAAGATATAATTGATATCGTGGAGGAGGCCGGGTCCTGAACGGTAATTTTTGTTCATGGCGATGACTTCATGCTCCTCATTTTTATCTTTGTATTTTTCTTGTCGTGCCCTAAATAAGGCAACATTGGAATTTCGGAAAGCATAGATGGATTGTTTCGCGTCACCTACGCAAAACAAGTGGGAACGCTCACCTTTTTGGTTTTTCCTCATAAGGGAATCAAGGAAAGCTTCTTGAAGATCGTTTGTATCTTGATATTCATCGACCATGATGTATTTAAAACGTTGGCGAACTTCTTCGGCTATATCGGAATATTTTTCATCCGTTAATAAGGACAATGCTAAAGTTGATACATCGGAAAAAGTGAAGAAATTGTTTGCTTTTTTGTATTTCCAAAGACGTTCATCGAGTCTGTCAACGATCTCGATTAAAAGCTTTGTGTCAGGCGCAAGAGAAAGAAAGAATTCCCATTCTTCATCTAAATCTTCATGGACAGAAAGAACGTCAGCAAGATAAGGCTGGTTCTTCTTATTCGAAGAGACAAGCAAGAGTTTCATTTCTTTGAAGATGTCGTTCTTTTTATCAGAGATCAGGAGCTCTTCGTTTTTTAGAAGAGCATGGACATCCTTAAGAAAATCTTTTGGAGAATCGTTTAAAAGAGGCAAAAGCCCTTTTTTGTAGAGAGCTTCCGCGCTTTTATTCTCCGAGAAATCAAGGTTCTTAATATCCCATTCAAAATTCGTTTCAGTCTGAAAGAAAGTGTCTAAGCGATTGAGATAATTCCTAGGATCTTTGAGAAGGTGAGCGTCAATATTTTCTTCCACGGTGATATTTGGGCAAGATAAACGAAGGTAGCATTCATAGATAGTTTGAACGATTTGTTTTTTCGCATTTTCGACAAAAGAGGCGACACATGTATCAAAAAACTCACGCGTTAGGAATTTTTTATCATAATTTGAAAGGAACTCTTTTTTCTTTGAAGGTATAAGTTTCCCAAGGTCTTCGTCTAACAAAAGGATGTTATTTTTTATCCAAGAGTCATCCTTCATTTCATGTTTTTTCAAGATTTCAACGATGCGCTCTCTTTGAAGGGGATCCGCATAATATTCATTTAGAATTTCATCTAGGAACTGATTTCGTTTTGCTTCGATTACGGAAGCGTCCGCCACGACAATATGATCGGAGAGCCCTAAACGCGGGGCGTATTTCTTTACCAAATAGGAAGAAAAAGAATCGAATGTCTGAATATGGGCGGAATACATCTCATTGACGCGGGGAAAGGCGCCTTTTAAGTCTTTGATAATCCTGCTTTTCATTTCATGGGCAGCATTATCCGTAAAAGTTAAAACCAAAAGTTCGGAAGGTTCGATTTGCCCGCTCGTCAAAAGATTAAAAACGCGACGAGAAAGGGTTTTCGTTTTGCCACTTCCAGCTCCCGCCGAAATCAATATGTCTTCGTTCATCGAGGCCTCGATAGCGGCCGTTTGTTCATCGTTGAATGGCATATCAATTCGTCTCCTTTTTCTCTGTAGGGAAATGTTGTTTTATTTCTTTTACGTAGCTCTTAAAATCGTTCGCGTCGTGATAGCAGACATCTTTATATAAACAATATTGGCAGGAAGACATCTTTGGATTCGTTCCTTTAAGGTTTCTTCTTGGCGAAGGAGAGATAGGGAATTTGCAGCTTTTGATATTCTCAATCGTCTGAATCATGCTTTGGATGGCGTCCTCGACGAGCATGTGCAGATTATAGAGAGGGAAATCTTTCTTTTTCTTATTTTCTTTGCTCAAGATGAAGTTGTCGTGGCAATCCTCTTCCTCGCCGATAAAAAGCTTACCTTTGGAAAGATAGGTCCCCCCATATTTATTGAATTTATCTTCATCTAAATTCACGCTGGTGACGTCAAAAGAAACGTAATAATCTTTGCTATCTAAAAAGAGGCCGCGTAGTTTTGTATTCGCCAAAACGCCATTTTCAGAAAGAAGGGAAGATGAATCGTCCCTAAAGAAGGATTTTGCTGTTGAAGCATAAACGGTCTGAATGCCAAAGCCGCCAAATCGGCTTCCTTCCAGAAAAGCTTTAAAAGGAGCGCTATGCATTCTTTCTAAGCCAACGTTTTTCAAGGCGTAATAATAAAGAGGGAGCTGGACGGAGGAGCCTAAGAAAACATTCTCCGGAATAAAGGATTCTCCCCCTGATTTATAATCGATGATCGTATAGTAGGTTTTCCCTTTGTATTCTGTGAGAACCAATTTATCAATTTTGCCATTAAAGGCATAATGGGTCCCCTCTTTTCCTTTTAAAGTGAAGGAAATGCTAAGTTCAGAATCGTTTGGAATTTCATGAAGGTGCATAGCTCCATTATGAGTTCTAAAAATAGGTATGATGCGTTTCAAGCGGTGATGAAGGATGGCTAAGCACACTTCTTCATAAGGACCATAAGGATAGGAGTCTTTCTCGCAAGATTTTTTATAGCCTTCTTTGGCTCTGGCCCACTCCTTTTCAAAATCGTATTCTTTATGGAAAAGATGCTCGCAGAGAGTATGAATCAATGTGCCATTATAGCGAAGATGGGGATCGGTTTCTTTCAAAGGAAGAACCTTCTTCAGATAGTAAGCGAAGGGGCAACGGATATAACTTTCTAAATCCGTCAGATAATAAGGTTTATCTTTTGGAAGAATGTCTCCTTCAACTCCCTTGAAAGAGTGATCGTAGCTTCGAATATCGCCATGCCTTTTGTAATAAAAGGATTTATCCAATTGGTTGGCAAGATAGATTTTTTCAGCTGAAGATGTATAGCATCCTCCCTCATCGTTCTTATAAAGTTGGATTTTCTTCCCCCAATCTAGCTCTTCAATAAACTCGGAGTCAAAAAGCTTTTCATTTAAATGTTGGCGAACACGCGATAAAAGAACAATGTTGTTGTATTTGAGATAATTGAGTTTTAAGCGAGAATCGATAGCGGTTTTAGCAAAAGAGGTATTCACTCCGAGTTTCAGCAATTCTTGATCTGGGAGAGCGTCTTTGTCACTTTCGATGTGGTAAAAAACGTCATGTTTGAAATTCGTCACATAATATTCCGTTTCAGGGTCTAAATAAAAAGAGGTCGTTGTTAAAAGACCGCTCTCGGCATCTTCTTCTTTCAAATAGGTGTCAGAAAGAATTTCAAGAAGATTGGAATAGGCAAAAGGAAAGGACTTAAACTGATCCAAACGATATTTTTGAATGAGAGTTTTCAAAGAAAAGAGAGATGGATCGTCCGTTTCCTCGTCGGAAATGGCAAAATCCCTGTTTTCAAAGATTTGTTTCGCCTTCTTGTTTACGTTAGGAAAGGAGAGAAGGCTTCTCTTAGAAAGAAGAGATATAGGCAAACGGAATAGTTTGGAACAAAAATTCATGTAAAAACGATCCGCTTCATCGCTATAGACAATCTGGATTTTGTCTTTCTTTTCCGGATGGGAAAGAATTTCATCGCGAATGTGGGAATAAAGATAAATGTATTGAGTGAATTTATCGGGAAAATAAAGAATGTTCGGAGAAGAAAAACGCTCATTCGGGGAAACACCCAAATCCGCGAGAGAAATATCTATATCGTCTAAGGAAATACGATAGCGCTTAGCAAAGCAATGAAGTTCGAAATCTTCTTTCATTTCAAGAAAAAGAAGATGATTTCTTTTTATTTCTGTTAAACCATACGGATCGTAAGAAAAAAGATCTGAAGGAATCTTCTCACAGAGTTTCCTCGCTTTTTGATTTTTTGATAAGTCCCCTATCTGAATAATATGAAGAAATTTTTTTGCTAAAGAATAATCAACCCCCTCATCTTCATCAATTAAATAAGGAATTGGATCTTCTTTGAAAGAAAAAGAGAGCAAACTAAAAAAGTCGCTCTTTTCAATGAATTTCAAAGAAAGATTCGGATGAGCCCTTTTGAAAGAGAAAAGCAAAGGAAAGTATTCTTTCCTAGTGACGATAAGATATCGTTCTTTCTCTTTTAGAATCATGCTCCTCCCCCTATGAAATTCCATAGGGAAATTATATCTTTTTCATAAGGAGAGGTTAACGAGGAAGATGTTTTATTTCTTCTTGGAATGAGAAGTTTTCTTTTTCGCATTCTTGCGAGCGAGAGCAAACGCCTCTTCAACAAAACGCTCCTCATCTCTCTTTTTCCTTAGGGCGAGAAGCTCTTCTTTGGCTTTCTTTTCTTCGAGAAACAAAACAGAACGAATCTCCGCCAAAAGATTCTCATCCTTCAGTAGAAGGGAACCTTCTTCTTTAAAGGAATCAAAGGAGAAAAAATGTTGTTTTTCATCTTCTCCCTTACCAACTAGATAACGACCATCTAAATTAACGGAGACAATAGTTCCATTTTCAGTTGACGAACATTTAGCTTTTTTCCAAATGTATTCTTTCCCCTCAAGTTGTTGGAAATCCATTCTATTTTGACCTCTTTTCGATTCTATTTTATCATTAAATGATATTTTTTTAAATTAAATTGACTGTTATAAAAATAGGTTGTCAAGAAAATAAAGATCTTTCTGACCCTTTCTTCTATTAGAAGAATTTTCAAAACGGAGGTGAAGAAATCTTTTTGCATTATCTCAATGTGTTCCCTCGCTCAAGCGGAGTTTTTTCAATCTGAAAAAAATATTTTTCAGAACATTAGAAAGAAGACCTTCCAAAAAATGGTGGCGATAAAGGATGTCTCTCTTATCGAAAAATCCTCAAATCGGATTCTTTATAAAGTCGCTTTGCTTTTTTATTTCAATTTAAGGTTTTAACAAAGCGAATGGTGATTTTGTCGTCACTTTGATAAGAAACGAAAAAATTGTATTCCAGCTCGCTTCCATCGTTGAAGGTATTCTTCAAAGGGAAACAGCTTTCCATTTTGCTCATCGAAAAGCCATTGTTCTGGCAACCATATTCTTCTAAGCCCATAAGCACGTCAGAGGATCCTAGATTCTTGCACGTCTTGGAACGAGTTGTCGTTTGGAAAAGGCTTCCATCTCCCGAGGCCGGTATCAAAGTTGTTTCTTTAAAAGAGCTTTTGTTTACAAGCCGATGGTTCTTCACCTCTATCGAATAAGCGTTCGTATTGCTGGTTGCTTGATAAGCGTAATCGCTCACGATTTTATTATTTGAATCCACTTCCAGCGTGTTTAAAACATCGTCAGTGTAATTGTATTTTTCTCTTGTCAATTCTTCAGTCAATTTATCGTATGTTGATCCGACCTTGTTAAAAAGTCTTTCGTCAACATGGGTAATTTGAAGCCCGCGATAGGAATAAGTTCCGCCCGTTCCGTATCCGGAAGCAAGCTTCCACTCTGGATAACCTTGAGAGTCTTGTTCATTTAAACCCGTTGGGGTGTAATACGAAAGCATGAGATATTCATCATACGGCGTTCCATTCCATGGATCAAAAGCGGTGTCTCTTAGAAGAATGCAATCCCCAGAGGAAGAAAATGAATTCAAAGTGATCTCAAAATCGTTTAGTTTCCCATCGATCACCATGGGATTGACCCAGCCTAAAAGATATTTCGAATAGGCAGAATGATCGCCGATGTTAAGCTCCATCATATCCGCCCCGCCCATTGGATAAGAGGCCCGATTATAATCATAGAAATCATTTAAGCCGAGCATATGCCCTGTTTCATGCACTAAAGTATGCGTGTCGATATTGGTGGAATAATATCCATTCATCAATTGGCTGATATTGCTCCATAAATAACGTCTTGTCTGGGGTTTTGAAACGTCTTCTTCGCTATAGGTATAGCAAGAGGTGAAATTCCACCAGATTGCCGATCCCATGCCATTGCCAGAATAATAATTTCTTGATGATTTATAAATGATTTCTATGCCATCTAGATAGCCGTCTTTATCAGAATCGTATAAAGTCCTGTCCCAATCCTTATGTGTGTTAAAAACGCTCTCTACGGCCTCTTGCACGACCTTCCCAGAAATGCTTGGGTTTGCATTATACGCTTTTTGAATTCCAGCCTCCGTATAGGTTGAGCGATAGCTTTCCGTCACGACGCCGCTAATCCGCAATCTTCCATAAGAAGACGTTTCATAATAGGAAGACAACGACTCCCAACCCGTTTCGCTTTTTTCTCCGAAAAAGCCTTTTTCAATAGCTTGGAGCTCGTTTTCGTTAAAAGATGGTCCATCGGAAAAGGTCAAAGGAATCACAAGAAGATGAACCTCTCCAAAAGAAGGCATCTTGCCTTTTCCTAAAGCCCCGGCGTTAATTACATTCTGCAAGGCGTATTTTTGACGCTCTTCGTCGCTTATTTTGTAGTAGCCGTTTTTTTCCTTGGCTGCCGTTGGGCTTCCTTTAACAACCTCAAAGTTTTTTTCGAAGGAAAGGCCATTTTTCCTCGCTTTAAAGACATAATTGCCTTCTTCTAGCAAAAGATCGTAGAGGGAAAAGCTTTTATCACCCTTATACAAGCTTGTCCAAGCTAAAGAGCTAAGAGGAATTTCCTCTCCGTTTAAATAAATCGTCGGGGAGACGCCTTGGATGAAATTTTGCCCGAGAGTTATTTTTCTAGAAGCAAAGGAAAAATAAAGGCCTTCTTGAGGGATGCTTTCCTCCTCACTCGAGAAAAAAGAAGAATCTTCAAGAGATTGATCGGTGTTTCTAAAACAAGAGCAAAGGAAAGGCAAAAAGAGGAGGCAAGATTTGATAAAACGTTTTTTTGAGCGCATAAATGGGTTCCCTAAGAACCCGTTAATGATACTCAATAAAGAAGGATAATCAAGCAAAAATAGGCAAAGAAACGGACAGTTTGATAAGAACAAAGAGCAAAGGGATGCCAATGAGCGAGAGAATGGTGGAAAGAAAAATGGAATCGGAAGCAACATAGGCCTCTTTATTCGCGTTAACGCAATAAACACCGACAACGGCACCAACCGGAGCAGCGTTGCCAATAACCATGGCAGCTAATTGAAGCTCATTGAAATGCATCATCCCCGACCATTGAACCAACAAACAAATTCCCAAGACGCAAATGGGAAAAATGATTGCTCTAAGAGCGGAAATAATCCACGCTATTCCATTTCTAACGGTGTCTAAGAACTTCGATTCCCCAAGGGTGACGCCAATGGTCAGCATGCCTAATGGAGTCGCCATCCCATAACCGAATTGAAAGATTTTGTATAAGGAGGGAAGAGTCTTATCGATTCTCAAAAAGCCATAGCTTGAATCTCCGACATTCACTTGCCAGGTAAGGTTTTGCGTAGCCCATATAATCAATCCTAGAAACATGCAAATCACGATCGGATTCACGAAAATGTCTTTCATCGTCTTTCCAAAACTAGCTTTGGTGATTTTCTCGCCTGTAATGGCGACATAAGAATAGAAATAAGTAAAGAAACGGAAAGCAATGGACATCAAAGAAATCGGGATCAAGATTCCGCTTTCGCTGCCATAAGTCGCAGCCAATATCGGCATAGAGAACAAAGTCAATTGGCCAATCGAACTCAAAATCGCATAGATTTTTCGCTTGTTGCTGTCGAATTTGATAAACGCGAGATTCCCTATCGCTAGCAAAAGGACATAGAAAAAGAAATCAAGAACGAGAATCAATAAATTCGCAACAAACTGATCTGCGTTGAAATCTGACATAAAAGCGCAAAAAGCCATACATGGTATGGCTACTTTCATAACAACAACGTTCAGGATTCCCCTTCCGTGCTCATTGATGAAATGGAATCTTCTTAACAAAAAACCCAAAAGAATAAAAACGATAGAAGCGATGATCGCACCTAGGAAGTTTTGATCGCTTATAGCCGAAAGGATAGCGTCCATATAAGACCCTCCAAAACCGGTTGAAAATTATAGCACAACTCTTTTTTATTTCTTCATCATAAAGAGCAAAGTTATCGTAAATTTAGAGTCTTTAATTTCTATGTTCATCGTCCCATGGTATTTATTCGCTAACATACGAATGGATTTAAGGCCGTATCCATGGTGGATATAATCTGCGTTCTTTGATTTAGGCAGATCATCCTGCATCTCTATTTTTCCTTCATAATAGTTACTTTCTGAGATAGAAACCATATTGCCAACGGACTTGATTTTTAAGTTAATGATGCGTTCATCTTTATCAAGGTTCTTCACCGCTTCAATCGCATTATCTACTATGTTGCCAAACAAAGAATAAATGTCTTCTTCGCTCATGAAATTAATTAGGCCTCCATTTGCGATGCAGGAAAAATTAATTCCGTATTTAGAGCAAGTGAGCGACTTCTCTGAAAGAATAACGTTCAAAGTATTATTTGACGTCTTGATGGAGGAATCATAGATTCGAATCAGTTTGTTAACCTCGTTAATCGCCTGATCGCTGATTTTCTCTTTCTTTCCCAATTCCCTTATTTGATGTCTGAAATCATGGCACTTGATATTAATCATGTCGATCGTCTCTTTCGATATGATGTATTGTTTCTTTTCTTCTTTTCGGAGTTCTTGAATAATGTCAAACTCTCGACGTAAGTTGCTTCGATAATACATTTCAAATATAAAAAGCATGCCTAGAATACATGCTAAAGCGTTTATCAATGCTATCGTTCCTAAATACACTCTCTCGAAATGAATATTTGAGTAATAAGAAATTGCACTATTGGCAACGATATCGATGATGATGAAAAGGAAGCCGATAATGAGCACTTTAAAACTATCCGAACTCTTAAACGAATATTCCTTTTCCATTCTTCTAGCAAAAGCGATATAAATCAGCCAATAGACATTCACGAAGCAAACGAAATACATGGTTACATCCAGTGGTCCGTTAAATAGTTTCAACGTATTGTAGTCGTACATGCCACCTATATTG
>ERZ808240.1242-NODE-1242-length-32100-cov-5.110033_pt1 | contig 32100 bp, 35 predicted proteins | sample MGYA00521084_ERZ808240 | MGnify/ENA primary metagenome ERZ808240 (study PRJEB31516, sample SAMN03275571) | gut metagenome | biome: mammalia-associated habitat; material: feces | host: Papio cynocephalus | place: Kenya | collected 2012-08-06 ... | reverse complement strand
CCCAAGGGCACTTCCTACGGCGATGCTGAAGCCTCGCCTTCGGGGCGCAGCACGCAGAGAGGTCAGTGACGAGTGGGCAGTGATCAGTTAAACGATACATTATATAATACCCCCATTCTACCATATTTTCCGCAGAAATATCTTAAATCTTCATGAATTTTCAAAAAAAACTTTTTCCCTATTGACATACTAGGTTGGTAGGTGGTATCATTTTCCCCAGGGAGGGAAGCCTATGCTCATATCGACCAAGGGAAGATACGCGCTCCAGGTGATGTGCGATCTGCTGGCCCACGATTCCGGCGACTTTGTGCCGCTGAAGGAGATCGCCGCCCGGCAGGACATCTCCCTCAAATATCTCGAAAGCATCACCAAAACCCTGGTGCGCGGCAATTTGATTGCGGCCTCCAGCGGCAGGGGCGGCGGCTATCGGCTGCTCCGGGGCGGGGAGGACTACACCGTGGGCGAAATTCTCAGGTGTACTGAGGGTTCTCTTGCTCCCGTGGCCTGCGTGGAGGAATCGAGCTGTGCCCGGCAGGACGCCTGCATGGCCTGTTCATTATGGGCCGGACTACAGGATGCCATCGATGGATATTTAGATGGAATTACACTACAAGAACTTGTTGGGCAACTCCACACAAATACGTCTGCGGGTGCCAACTGATCTTTTCCGCCGGAAATGCGTTATTTTTTCTTGAAATACACAAAGTATTCCTGCGAAAAACTGCCTTTTTCCGACGAAAAATCTCTAGCTGGCACCTCTTGCCGATTTGCGCGGAGTTACCCTCTGGAACGCACCAGAAGCCATAGAAAGGAATCGGATCACCATGGAAAAGAAATTACTTGAGGTTCAAAACGTCTCCGTCCGGGTGGAGGACAAGGAGATTCTGCACAACGTCTGTCTGGAAATTGGCAAGGGGGAGACCCATGTATTGATGGGCCCCAACGGCACCGGCAAGTCCACCCTGGGCTACACCCTGGCGGGCAACCCCAAATATCAGGTGACGGCGGGCAAGATTGTATTCAAGGGTGAGGATATTACGAATGCTGCCCCCGATGTGCGGGCAAAGGACGGCCTGTTCCTGTCCTTCCAGAGCCCCATCGAGATCCCCGGCATCACCGTCAGCGCCTTCATCCGTTCCGCTCTGGAGCAGCGGACCGGCAAGCGCATCTCCCTCTGGAACTTCAAAAAAGAGCTGAAAAAGGCCATGGAAGTGCTCCAGATGGACGACAGCTACGCCGAGCGGGACCTGAACGTGGGCTTCTCCGGCGGCGAGAAGAAGAAGGCCGAGATGCTCCAACTCTTAATGCTCAAGCCCGACCTGGCGATTCTCGATGAGACCGACTCCGGCCTCGATGTGGACGCAGTGCGCATTGTGTCGGGCGGCATTTCCCAGTATCAGAAGCAGCACGGCGGCAGCCTGCTGATCATCACCCATTCCACCCGGCTTCTCGAGCGCATCCATGTGGACAAGGCCCACGTGATGGTGGGCGGCACCCTGGTGGCCGACGGCGACGCCACTCTGGTGGACAAGATCAACGAAGCCGGCTTCGCTGCCTACGAAAAACAGGAGGGATAAGCCCCATGGATGAGAAAACCTATGTGGATGACATCGACAGAAGCGTTTACGATATCAAAGATGACGAGAAGGACGCGTACCGTCTGGAGGCTGGCCTGACCCCGAAAATCGTCGAGCAGCTGTCCAAGGAGAAGCACGATCCCGCCTGGATGGAGCAGTTCCGGCTGGAGGCGCTGCAAATTTATAATGAGACGAAGATGCCAAACTGGGGCCCGGCCATTGATGGGCTGGACATGGACAACATTGTCACCTACGTCCGCCCGAACACCAGCATGAAGGCCAAGTGGTCCGAGGTGCCCCAGGACATTAAGGATACCTTTGAGCGGCTGGGCATCCCCCAGGCCGAGCGGAAGTCCCTGGCTGGCGTGGGCGCGCAGTACGATTCCGAGCTGGTTTACCATAACGTCAAGGACGAGGTGGCGGCTCAGGGTGTGGTGTACACCGATATGGAGAGCGCACTGACCGGGCCGTATGCCGAGATGGTGCGCAAGCATTTCATGAAGCTGGTGAAGCCCACGGATCACAAGTTCGCGGCGCTCCACGGCGCGGTCTGGTCCGGCGGCTCGTTTGTCTACGTGCCCAAGGGCGTGAAGGTGGAGATCCCCCTCCAGTCCTACTTCCGGCTGAACGCACCCGGCGCGGGCCAGTTTGAGCACACGCTGATTATTGTGGACGAGGGCGCGGATTTGCACTTCATCGAGGGCTGCTCCGCTCCGAAATACAATGTGGCGAACCTGCACGCGGGCTGCGTGGAGCTGTACGTGGGCAAAAACGCCCGGCTTCGCTACTCCACCATCGAGAACTGGTCGAAGAATATGTACAACCTGAACACCAAGCGGGCCTTGGTGGAGGAGGGCGGACGGATCGAATGGGTGTCCGGCTCCTTCGGGTCTCACGTAAGCTATCTTTACCCCACCAGTATCTTAAATGGCGAGGGCGCGAGAATGGAATATACTGGCATCACATTCGCCGGGGCCACTCAGAATCTCGACACCGGCGCACGGGTGGTGCATAAGGCTCCCAACACCAGCTCTTATATGAACGCGCGGTCGATTTCCAAGTCCGGCGGCATCAGCACGTTCCGCAGCTCCGTGACGATTCTGCCCAGCGCAAAGGGCAGTAAGTCTTCGGTTTCCTGCCAGAGCCTGATGGTGGACGACGAAAGCCGGTCTGACACGATTCCGGCCATGGACATCCGCACCCGGGACGCCAACGTGGGCCACGAGGCGCGGATCGGCAAGATCTCCGACGAGGCGATTTTCTACCTGATGAGCCGGGGCCTTAGCGAGGACGAGGCCAAGGCGCTGATCGTCAGCGGATTCGCGGACAACGTGTCCAAGGAGCTGCCTTTGGAGTACGCCATTGAGATGAACAACCTCATTCGGCTGGAAATGAAGGGCAGCATCGGATGATGGACGGAAAGGAGAACATCATGGAGACCATGCGCATCAACCGGCTCCCGGCCATCACCTGGAACCGGATGGACATCAACGATATTCCCGTCAATCTGCCCAAATTGAGCGGCGCAGAATTGGCGATTGATACAGAAAAGGCTATGCATGCTACCACTGCGCTGGACGTAAAGACCGGCGCGGGGGAGAATGCGGATGTGATTTTTGCAGGATTGCCGGCGTATTCCGTCAGTGTGGAGGCCGGGGAGACCCTGGAGACCCTGGTGGAATGGAAGTCCGCAGGCACCCAGGGGGCGGTTTTGAACGTCCAGGCTAGTGAGGGAAGCACAGTTACCCTGTACACCCATCTCAAAAGCGGCGAGGATGATACAACGGCCCTTCGGCTGCTCTTAAATCTGGAGAAAAACGCGAAAATCCGTCTGGTGGAGCTGCTGGAGCCCGGGAAAAACGGGGTTCTGGTGCACGATTTGGGCGGAACTGTGGGCGAAAATGCCGACATTGAGGTGCTGCACCTGTATTTGGGCAGCGGCGACATCTATTCCGGCTGCCGGATGGATCTCTACGGCGAGAAGGCGAACTTCACCTATCAGGCCGGGTACCTTGGCCAGGGAAGCCAGCTTTTGGACGTGAACCTGATTGCAAACCACTTTGGAAAAAATACAACCTGCAACCTCCGGGCAGACGGAACCCTCAAAGATCAGGCCCGGAAAACCTTCCGTGGTACCATTGATTTTAAGCGGGGCTGCAAGGGCTCGGTGGGCGCGGAACAGGAAAACGTGCTGCTGCTGGGCGAGGAAATCGTCAACAAAACCATCCCGCTGATCCTCTGCGCCGAGGAGGACGTCCAGGGCGATCACGGCGCGACCATTGGCGAACTGGACGAGGATACGTTGTTCTTTTTTGCAGCCCGGGGCATTGATTCCGTCACGGCGGAGAACATTTTAACCCGGGAAAAGCTCTACCGGCTGGCGGAAGCCATGGGCCGGGAGGACGTGGTGGAACTGGCTCGGAAGGCCATTGAGGAGGTGCTGTAAGGATGCTGGATGTACAGAAAATTCGGCAGGATTTCCCGCTGCTGCGGGACTACAAAGAGGCGTATCTCGACAACGCGGCCACGTCTCAGCGGCCCCAGTGCGTGCTGGATGCGATCTGCGATTTTTACTGCAATTCCAACGCAAATCCGCTCCGGGGGTTCTATCCCCTGAGCCTTGCGGCAACGGAGGCCTATGAGAATTCCCGGGCCCGGGTGGCGCGGTTTATTGGGGCGACGAACCCGAATGAAGTGATCTTCACCCGGAACGCCAGCGAGTCCCTGAACCTGGTGGCGTACACCTATGGCCTTGCGAATTTGAAGGCCGGGGACGAGGTTGCGGTGTCGATTTTGGAGCACCACAGCAATCTGCTGCCCTGGCAGATGGTTTGCAAGAAGACCGGAGCGACCTTGCGATATCTCGACTGCGAGCCCGACGGCAGCTTCTCGGAAAAGACTCTGGATGAGGGGATCAATGAGCGGACGAAGCTGGTGGCGGTGACCCATGTGTCCAACGTTTTGGGGTGCGTTTCGCCTGTTGCGGAGATCGTGGAACGGGCCCATCAAGTCGGCGCCGTGGTGGTGCTGGATGGCGCGCAATCGGTGCCGCACATGCCTGTAAATGTTACAAAGCTGGGCGTGGATTTCCTGGCATTTTCGGGGCACAAGCTGCTGGGGCCCATGGGAATCGGCGTGCTCTGGGGCAAAATGGAGCTGCTGGAGCAGATGCCCCCGTTCCTCACCGGCGGCGAGATGATCGAATCCGTGACCCGGAGCGGCGCAACCTATGCGGAGGTGCCCCATAAGTTTGAGGCTGGCACCGTCAACGCAGAGGGCGCGGTGGGCCTGGCGGCGGCCATGGATTACCTTGAGAAAATTGGATTTACCGACATGATGGCACAGGAGGAACTGCTGGTTTCCCGCACCATGGAGGGAATCGCGAAGATCCCGGGGATTCAGGTGCTGGGTTCCAAGGACCCGGGGAACCATACGGGCATCGTGAACTTCCTTGTGGACGGGGTGCACCCCCACGATGTGGCGGAAATTCTGGAATCGGACGGGGTAAACGTCCGTTCGGGGCACCATTGCGCCCAGCCGCTGCTGGCGTACCTGGGATGTCGCGCGTCTACCCGGGCCAGCTTTATGTTCTATAACACCACCGATGAGGTGGACCGGCTGGTGGAGAGCCTTAGCACCCTGAGAGGGAGGATGGGACTGTGAACAATCGGAGCTTCTATAATGAGATCCTGACGGAGCACAATCTGCGGCCGGAGCATAAGCATGATTTACCGGGTGCGGACTTGCAGCTTGACGGCGTGAATCCCAGCTGTGGAGATGAAATTACCCTGAAACTGAAGATGGACGGGGATACCATCGTAGACGGCGCGTTTGTGGGTGACGGATGTGCGATTTCTCAGGCGTCGGCGGACATCATGCTGGGGATGATTATCGGCAAGAAAAAGGACGAGGCCTTGCATTTAGGTGAGCTGTTCTTCAAAATGATCCGCGGAGAGGCCACCGACGACGAGGTGGAGGAGCTGGAAGAGGCTTCGGCACTTCAGGATATTGCGCATATGCCGGCACGGACGAAGTGCGCGGTGCTGGGATGGCGGACGTTGAAGGAAATTTTGAAGTAAGAGGGTGCGCTGCAAGAGATTGCAGCGTACTTTTTTCTGTTTTTCTCATGAAAATTCGAAAAATATCTCACTTCACTTCCAGTTTTCGACAAATTATCCGGGCTGGATGTGCTACAATGGCACCATCCAAGGATCACACATCCTGGCGCCGTAAACGCGCGGCGGACAGTCGAATGGCCACCATGACTTCCATGGCGACATGGAGAAAGTGAGGGAATTATGTTAATTTATAACCAGAAGGACACGGCGAAACGGGTTCGGCAGCTGCGAATGAAACGAGGCTGGAGCCAGGAGCATGCGGCAGAGAGGCTTGGCCTTACGAGCGGCTCCCTAAGTCGGATGGAACGGGGGGTGCGGGGGTTTTCTGTGGAACTTTTGGCGTGCATTGGGGCGCTATATGGGGTGAGTATGGATTACCTAATTTTTGGCCGAACGCCGGAACCTGGGATGGATCAGCGGGAATTAGAGGAGCTGATCCGGTATTTGATGGCCCTGCGGGAGGGCCTGGTGGCCGGAATGGGAGAGCCAATGCCGGAATTTCCGCTGCCGACGGTGCCGGTTGGGGCGTGAGATTGGGCGTGAGTGTATGAGGAAATGGCGGATGCGCGGTGCGTGTCCGCCGTTTTTTTGCGCATTTTTGAACTGTGAACAGAGGTGCGGAATAGAAAATGACGATTTTTGACGGAATTTATACGGATTTTTACGTGAATTTCCAAATTTTGCGTGATAGGGACGGAACGTAGTCCAAATTGGCTGAGCAAATTGCCAAATTGGTAGTGGAAGAAACTGGAGATTTACGGTACAATGAAGACAGTCATCAGGGCGACAGCCCGGTATCACGACAGGACAGAGGAGGGTAACCTATGCTACCGTGGATACAGGTTTATTCGAACTTAACGGATCATCCGAAGATTTACGCGCTGGTGGATCGCATGAATCTGCGACGGAACTGCGAGGCCGTGGGGGTCGTGGTTACGCTGTGGCTTTGGGCGGCGAAAAATGCACCGGATGGGGATTTGAGCGGGTTCCCAAAACGGGCAATTGCGGACGCGGTGGGGTACTCGTCCAGTTATGCGGGAAAGTTATGTAAAGCTCTTGTGGAGACGCGGTGGCTGGATGAAAAGGAAGGAGGCGGGTATTTGCTTCACGATTGGGCGGAGTATGCGGCCCTATTAATTGACATCACCGAGCGAAAAAAACACCAGGCGAAAGTCCGAATGCGGCGTCTGCGAGCCCAAAAAGATGAGATGGAGTTGGAGGACGATAGCGTAACATGTTACGCGAACAAGAGCGTAACGTTACGCGGAAGTTACGCACTGACAGGACAAGACAGAACAGAACAGAACAAAACAATAGTTCGTCGAGAGGAGGAATCGTCGTCCTCGTGGTCGAAATCAAAATTGATTTCTCTGTTTTCGCCAAAGCTACAGCTGAGCGAATCCACAACAGAAGAACTATTGTCCGTGTCAGAAGGAATGGAGGAGGCGCTGCTGCTGAAATCCCTGGACATTGCCCAGGACAACGGCAAGCTGAATTGGGGCTATGTCCGTGGAATTCTCAGAAATTGGCGAAAAAATGGGGTAAAAACACTGCGTGAATTTGAGGAACGGGAAGCACGGAGAAAGGTAAATCCATCCGGCGGAAGTCCGGCCAGATCGGCCCCAGGCGCGCAGGATGTTGCCGAATCTCGGCGAAGAATGGAGGAACTGCGGAAGGAATTGGAGGGAGAGAAACAAAAGGTCATGATGTAGGAACACACAATTTAACCACTTGAATTTGGAATCTTTACAAGGAGGAACGATTTATGAACTGGAAACTGGAGGCAAAGGAGAAATTACAGCAATATTCCACCCGGCGGGCGGCGATTCAAAACCTGTCAGAGGAGATTCGGCGGCTGGAATTCGAGGCAGAGGGACTGCGTTCGCCGTCCTTCGGGGGGAATTCGGTGGTGGAATCTCATTCACAGCGTGATGATCGAATGGTAAATAATCTTGTGGCGCGGAAGGAACTGGAACGGAGATTGGAGGACACAAAGCAGTGGATTTCGGTGATGGACGGGGCGCTTTCGGCGCTGAGCGAGCCGGAGCGGCTGGTGCTGCGGCGGATGTACATGGAGCCCGGGCGGGGAAATTTGGATCGGCTCTGCGAGGAGCTGGAGTTGGAAAAATCCATGGTCTACCGGCGGCGGGACGGGGCGCTGGAGCGGTTTACGTCGGCGCTGTACGGAATCTAGGCGATTTTTTTGGGCGATTTGGGGAGGAAATGGGCTATGGGTAGCCTGCACTACCAAACGCTGGAAGAATTGAGGGGAAATTTTTCAAAAATATTTTGATATTTTCTTTAAAATGGAAAAATAATGGAAGACAATGGAAGGAAAACGTGGTATGATGGGAGCATGAAAAAGGGACGAGGGGAGCTCATGGGTGCATGGGCCTCCCTTTTTGCGGCCCGTAAAAACGTAAAATCTAAGCCATGAACCAATCCAAAGGAGCTCACTCTATGCCCTATCCATCCGAAATTTTCTCCGCAGCCCTCGACGATTTGAAGGCAAAAATCCAATCCGGCGACCCCTCCATGGAGAATCAAGTTGAATTAGCCTTACTAACCAAGGCCCTCGGCTATGACTACCAGGAAACCCGCGAGGAATGGTCCGAAAAAACCGGCGCAAAGACGGTAACTCTGGATCACCATGTGGGCCCGGACGTCCGTGCACAGATCTTCTGGCTGAAAAATCGCTGCCCCCAGCGGTGGAAAGAGCGCCCGGAGCCGGAATGTGAAGGGGAGGTGACCATCCTTGACGACCTGTAAGCTCTCCGATTTGATCGGCCCGGCCTTTGCTTCCGTCCATCAGGCGGTAAAATCTGGAGATTATCACCGTTTTTTGCTGGCCGGCGGGCGGGGAAGCGGGAAAAGCTCGTTCGTTTCCATCGAAATGCTGCTGCTTTTGATCGCCCATCCGGACATCCACGGGGTCGTGCTGCGAAAAGTCGCCCGCACCATGCGCAAAACCGTCTTCCCCCAATATCAGTGGGCGGTGGAGATGCTGGGACTGCGGGATAAATTTCGTGCAACCGTCGAGCCAATGGAGCTTACCTACCTGCCAACCGGGCAAAAGCTCCTATTCTGCGGGGCGGACGACCCAGGGGCGCTGAAATCGCTGAAGCCGCAGTTCGGCTACATCGGCCTGCTGCACTTCGAGGAATGGGACCAATTTTCCGGCATGGAGGAGGTCCGCAGCATCCGCCAGTCGGTGCTCCGGGGCGGGGATCAGGGCTGGGAGTTCTGCACGTTCAATCCACCGAAAAACCGAAAAAACTTCGTAAATCGGGCGATTTTAGCACAAAATCCAGGAGAATTCGTCCACAGAAGTACGTACTTATCCGTACCGCCCGATTGGCTGGGCAAGCGATTTTTGGAGGAAGCAGCGGAATGTAAGGCCAAAAATCCCGCCGCCTATCAGCATGAATACCTCGGCGAGCCCGGCGGAACCGGGTCGGCGGTGTTCGAAAATCTCAGTTTGCGGCCCATTTCCGACGGGGAATTGGGGGAATTTGACCGGATTTACAGCGGCCTGGACTGGGGTTACTACCCCGATCCCTGGGCGTTCAACCAGATGCACTTCGATTCCGCGCGGAAAATTCTCTACATTTTCGCGGAAAAAACCATGCGCCGGTGCGGAAATCGAGAGACTGCCCAGGAACTAAAGGAAATGGGAATTACGGACGAGGATATTATCATTGCGGATTCTGCCGAGAAAAAGTCCATTCAAGATTACAAAGACTTTGGCTTTGACTGCCGACCCGCCCGAAAAGGCCCCGGCAGTGTCCAATATTCCCACAAATGGCTGCAATCCCTGAGGTCAATCGTCATTGATCCCGCCCGATGCCCGGATACGGCCCGGGAATTTTCCGAATATGAGTACGAAAAAGATCGGGAAGGGCGGGTGCTTGCGGGTTACCCCGACCGTAACAACCACCACATTGACGCCGTGCGCTACGCTTTGGAGCCCGTCTGGCGCAGGAGAGGAGCAGAATATGAAGCATGAAGTTGGACTTTGGGAAAATGCGGCCATTTCGCCGGTGTTGGCCGGGGCGATGAACGCCTGGATGGAGGCATTTTATGGTGAGCCGGACTGGAAAATTGGGAATATCCGGATTTCAGGACTGCCTGCCGCCATCACCGGCTACGTGGCGACCCTGGTCACCGGCGAAATGGAGCTGAATTTCGGCGATTCTAAGCGGGGGCAGGCGATGAATCGCCTGTTTCGGGGGCTAAAGGACAAGCTGCATCTGGCGGTTCAGCTGGCGGCGGCCTTTGGATTCGTTGCGATTCGGCCTACCGTGGATAATGGGGAAATTGCATTCACCTTAGCGGGTCCCGGACGGTTTTTCCCTACCCGGTACGCACTGGATGGCCGCATCGTGGCCGGTTATTTCGCGGATTTCTCCGGAGATTACGCGAAAATCGAGGGATTTGACTACCAGAACGGCGTACTCACCATGACAAATCGGGCGTATCGGCTGCGGGGCGAGGTGCTGGGGGAGGAAATGCCCCTGTCGGTGGTGCCGGAATGGGCAGATTTGTCCGAAGAAACCGTGCTGGAGGGAGTGAAGGGGCCGCTATTTGGGCTGATCACCATGCCCTTCGCCAACATGGTGGAACCAAATTCACCTTTGCCGGTCAGCCTGTTCGCCGGCGCCATGGAGAGCATCATGGAGTTCGATCAGGTTTACTCTGAGTTACTCTACGAGCTCCATTCGGGACGCAGGAAGAACATTATTGAGCGAACTGCCATTGTCCCTGAGGGGAAGCGGAAGCGAATTCGCGGCGTGCGCTATCAGGATCCCGCCACGGACACCTACATTCTCGATCCCGCGGAGGAACACAGCCCGTTTCAGGACTATTCGCCGTCCATTCGGACGGAGGAATACCTGGCCGGGATGCGCGCGATCCTGCATATCATCGAAAACCAGTGCCATTTGTCCCCTGGATCTCTGGCGCTGGACGACCGAACCGGCGCGCTGACCGCAACCCAGGTGATTTCGCAGGATCGAACCACCTATCACACCTGCGCGGCCATCGAATATCACGGGCTGACCCCTGCGATTCGGCAGCTTGCGGATGCGGTGGAGGCGCTGGGGGACCTTTATGGGTTGTTACCTGATGGGGACGTGGAAGTTACCGTCTCGTATGGGGACGGGGTGTTTGAGGATACCCAGCAGGAGTTTGGGCGGCGGATGGAGATGCTGGAAAAGGGCGTGATAGGGGCCGACGAGGTGCGAAAGTGGTACTTTGGGACGGCTGATGGCGCCGCCCAGTGATATTCGGCAAGCCCAGTGAAATTCGCTAAGGCGAGTGAAATAATTCCCTGCGGGAATTGTGGAATCCGCAAGCGAGTGAATGAGTCGCCAAGGCGACGAATTGAATTGAATGGGCGGATACGCGGGTGCGTGCCGTTCAACCAAAGTGTTTTTGATAGAAAGGGGCAACAATTTTGGACATATCTTATCTCCGCGAGCTCCTCCCGGACGTGGAGGAGGACGCACTGAACTCGATTTTATCCACCCATCAGCAGGAACTCTCCACTTTGACCACCGCCAACGCCCAGCTGAGTCAGGATCTTTCCGCCGCGCGCTACGACATTGCACTGGAACAGGCCACTGCACCCCTGCATTTTTCCAGCCGCGCCGCAAAATCTGCGTTTCTTTCCGCTGCTCGGGCGAAAAATCTGCCCATGGAGGATGGAAAACTCCAGGGATTTGCGGATTTTCGGCGGCAGTTTGAGGAGAACGACCCCGGCGCATTTAGCCGCGGGCCGGTGGTGGTGAAGGACACTGGTGGAACTACCAACACAGGCAGTAGTTCAGCGCTTCGCAGAGCTTTCGGGCTGAAGTGAAGTGGCGCTCCTTCACTTGCGTAAGCGTACTTCACTCCCACCGCACCAATTTCAACACCGTAATCAATTATTTAGGAGGATATTATGAACAACATCACACTTGCCAAAAAATTCGTTCCGCTCCTGGACGAGACCTACCGCGTTTCGTCCCTGACCTCGGTTCTGGATGGCAACCCCGACCTGATCCGCCAGGGCGCCAACTGGGGTGAGCTCATCGTCCCCATCATGAACCTTCAGGGACTTGGCGATTACGATCGCAGCAGCGGTTACGTGGAGGGCGACGTAACCCTGACTTACGAGACCATCGCCTGCAACTATGACCGCGCCCGGATGTTCAACGTGGACACCGTGGACGATCTGGAGTCTGCGGGCAAGGCCTTCGGCAACCTGGCGGGGGAGTTCATCCGCAACAAGGTGGCCCCGGAGCTGGACGCCTTCCGGCTTGCCTGCTATGCCGCAAAGGCTGGCGTTACAAAGGTTTCCGGCACTTTGGCCACCGGCGCGGATGTGGTGACTGCCCTGCGTACCGCCGTCACCCAGATGGATGAGGACGAGGTGCCCCCGGATAATCGGTACCTGTTTATTACCCCAACCCTCCACGGCTTGGTGCAGGATATGGACACCACCAAGAGCCGAGAGGTGCTTAGCCGTTTCGCGGGGGTAATTGACGTTCCCCAGAGCCGGTTCTATTCCAAGCTGGCGCTGAAGTCCGGCAAGCTCATCACCACCGGTTCCGGCGACAGTCTGATCACCGACGACCAGCGGGAGGGCGGCTTCATGAAGGCCACCGGCGGCAAGGATCTCAACTTTATGGTGGTCCATCAGCCCGCGGTGATCCAGTTCCAGAAGCACGTTTCGCCCAAGATCATCACGCCCGCGATGAATCCCACCGCCGATGCGTACAAGTTCGCCTACCATAATGTGGGCATTGCGGATGTGTATGAGAATAAGCTGGCGGGAGTTTATGTGCATAAAAAGGCGTAAAAATAGTACTGCGTGCCAGTGAATATTATTTACTGGCACGCCACATCACTGTGCGCGCCACGATAGAAAGGAACCCTATGACCTACACAACTCTTCTCTCCACCTACACCGGCCCGGTCACCGATGCGGCGCTCCAAACTGCCGCATCTGCCGCCTGGGGCTATCTCTTGGGGCAAACGCTGGGCCGCATCACCACTGTGGAAACCGTCACCGAGGAGCTTTCCCGGTGCTTTTCGGTTCTAATTGACCTCTGCCACGGTGACGAACAGTCCGTGACCTCCGAAACTGTAGGTGACTTTAAGCGTGAATATCGCGACCCCACCGCCGGACAATCCCAGCTCCAGCGGGCCGCAGAAGTGATCCGGCAGTACCTGGGCGGCACGGATTTACTCTTTCGAGGGACGGAGGGATGACCATGCTGCCCATGACCGTGACGCTTTTTTCCCGCTACACCTCCGGCGAAACCCTGATTTGGCAGCCGGTGATCCTGTCCGGGGTGCTCTATCGACCCGCTGAGGGCCAAAATCTCACCGCCACCGGCCCCGAATGCTCCGGGAAAACCGGTACCATCTGGATTCCCTACCGTCCGGGACGGGTGAGTGGGCAGGAATTCTTCCAATCGGAGGACAAATCCGGCCTGTTCACCCTGCGCCCCGGGGACTTTATTCTACCTGGAACCGTAAATAATACTTCCGTTAGCGGGGAATTGCGAGAAAGCTATCCGGAGGCCCGTCGAATCTTGACCGTGACCGAGCGGCGCTACGGCACCAGTCTCGACCACTGGGAGGTGACCGTGGCGTGAAATGTTCCCTGCATGTGAACTTTTCCCCGGAGGCGATTTTGGAAAAGCGCGGATTGGGGGCATCCAACCGCGCCCAGCTCCGGCTTGCCCAGTCTGCCCGGGCCAGAATGGACAAATATGTCCCATTTGATACAGGTTATTTGAAAAATTCCGCCAAAATCTCCCAAGATGGCCGCCAAATCGCCTATTCCGCGCCCTACGCCGGGGCCCAATACTACGGCGACTGGCATCACGACGACCCAAATCGTGGCAAATTCTGGGACAGACGGATGCTGGCCGGGGAGAAATCGGCGCTGATTTCCGACGTGAAAGCCGTCACGGGAGGGAGGTGAGCCGATGATTGACGCGATTCGCGCGTACCTTCAGGGGTACCCGGGGCTGCGGGGCGGGGTGCTCCATTTGGACGGATTGCCTGAGCAAAGTGGCACCTATAGCCTGTCCGTCATCCCCTGCCAGCCGGTGCTCAGGCGCTACATGGACGGGGGAGAACGACGGCAGATGCTTTGTCTGTTGCAGTCCCGTCGATTTTTTGGGGATAACCTACCCAGTCAAAGCGAAAATTTGCAGTTTTTCTCCGACTTTGATGCATGGATCCGGCGAAAAAATGCCGCCGGGGAGTTGCCGGAGTTGGGGGAGACACGGGTGTGCCTGGCGGTAGAAATGGTCACGTCCGGGTACATCATGGAAGCAGATGGGGCAGGGTATGGGCGGTACCAGGCGGAGTTGAAGGTTATTTACTTTGAAGGTGCATGACTGCGCTGCTTCGATTTTGCTGCATACCCCGCCCAGTGAAATTCGCGCTAAGGCGCGAGTGAAATATGTGCTAAGGCACATGTGAAATAATGACCTGCGGTCATTGTGAAATATCCTTCGGATGTAAATGTGTCGCAAGCGACGATTGAATTTTGGGGCAGTTACGGCGGTGCAAACGTTGTAAATAGCTGCTCCTTTATTTTAATTTGTCGCCTTGGAGACACCTTCACGTGCACCATGTGCACATTTCACAATTCCTCAAAGGAATTATTTCACATGACGAAGTCATATTTCACTCGTGGCTTTGGCCACGAATTTCACTGTGGCAGCGCTCCATTCCAACGAAAAACCTACATCTAAGGAGGAACTTACATGACCGTAACAGAATACATGGCCAAAGTCACAGCCGCCGCCGCCACCGGCGAATACGTGGGCCGGGACATGGTGCTGGGCGTGGACTGTGCTGCCACCCCGAGAAGCGCGGCCCAGTTTGGCAACTTCACCTACGTCGGCGCCCACGTGGAGGACTACGGCGCCGAGCTCGACCCGAAAACCGAGGACAAATCCTACGTCTACGAGGGCGACAGCACCATCAAAACCTCCACCCAGCGGACGTTTTCCATCTCCGGTCAGGCCTACATTTCCGACGAGTTTATGGATTTTGTCCGCTCCTTCGCCGTGAAATTCGGCAAGGGCACAACGGTACAGCGGCGTTATGTCTACTTCCACAGCGGTACCGGCAAGGGCGAGAGCGGCGTTGTCACCGTGATTGTCAAAAATGACGGAAACGGCAGCGCCAGCGGGCCTGCGGATGTGGAAGTGGAGATGAAGTCCTGCGGGCCGGTGAGTGAATTTACCTGGAGTGCATGATATTTACGTGGCCGCGCTGCTAATCTGACGACCTCCGGTGGCCCCATCTTTCTTCACGCAAAGAAAGATGTCGCCCCCGGAGGGCCTGACGAAAAGTGAATGCGTGTAAACCCGTAAAATCCCCCGCCCCTACATTATATATAGAAAGGAGCCCCAGCCATGCCCTATTTCACCTTCCTCTCCCGCCATTTAGAGCTGACATTTTTTAACACAGACCCCATCACCGTCACCATTCCCATGGGCGACGCCATGGACGATTTACTCACCGAAATGGCCCAATCCATCGACGCCGCCCCCGATCTCCCCGCCGCCGAAGCCGCTCTCTACCCGGTTTTGGGAAAAGATGTCACTGAATCCATCCTCTCCCGGGCCGAACCTCGGGATGTCTTCGCGGCCCAGCAGCTGGCCGCCTACGTCCTGCGCCAATACGCCGACGGTAAGGAAAAAAACCTCTCGGCCGCTCAGTCGGGGCGGCGAACGGAAACTGGCTCGTGACCCTCCCCAACGGCATCATCGTGGAGCGCCGGCCCTACGAAATCCGGACGGATTTCCGGGTGGGACTGCAAACCTATCTCCTGTCAAAATCGGAACATTTGGACATGGAAACACTTGCAAAACTCTGGTTTCCACGGGAAATTCCGAACAATTTGCAGGAAGCGCTACATGGCATTCTCCGCTTCTATCTCCGCAGGGAAACCCTGGAACCGGCGCAAACATCCGGCCCGGCGGCCTACGATTTTCTTCAGGATCGGGACGTAATCTGGTCTGGATTCCAGTCAAATTATGGAATTGACCTGACAGATCCTTCCACAACCATGCATTGGTGGCGCTTCATGGCGCTGCTGGAGGGGCTGATTGCGCCGGATTTGGGGCAGCTTTCTTACCTGCGCACCGCCGATTTGTCGGATTTGGAGCCACAGGCCCGACGAAAATTCCTGCAATTGCGGCGAAAATTTGCCATAAAAACCCAAAAAGAGACCTACAAAGCCCACATCCAGCGCCTGGACGAGATCATCGCCCGGGGGAAGGAGGAAATAAATGGCTGACGGCAGCATCATTCTTGACATCGAGGCCCGGGATGCGGGGTTGGTTCAGACCCTTGCCCAAGCCCGGCAGTACGCCGCCCAGACCGCCACCGGCATGGCCCAGCTTGCGGCGGCGATTTTGCGCACGGGAAATGTTTCGAATACGACAAGTAAGGCCACCCGTAGCCTACTTTCGGCGTTGAATCACACCGCCCAGGGGGCAAGGAATCTGACTTCCGCGTTCCGCCAGCAGCAGTCCGGCGTGCTTGGGGCCATGAACGCCATGGTGACCGGCGCGGTGTCAATTGCCCGGATGGGTACGGCGCAGCTTCAGGGGGCGGGCACATCTTGGGGAAATTCCCTGACGAATGGCCTTCGTTCCGGGCTCAGCGGCGTTTCCTCTGTGTCCGCCGCCGGAGTAAATTCTGCGCTGAATCCATGGCGAGGAGCAGTGAATTCAGCAGTGAATATAGGTTACCAACTTAGTTCTGGAGTGGCACGAGGCATGAATTCCGGCAATCCCCAGTTGATTTCCACAGCGTCTCAGTCGGCGCATCTGGCAAAATCCGCATTTTCCGGCGGGAATTGGCCGTCTGTGGGCTATCAAATCTCATCTGGCATCGCCCAGGGCATTAGAAACGGCAGCTCCCTGATCTCTGCCGCCGCCAAATCCGCGGCCCTTTCCGCCCTGGCCACGGCGAAAAAATCCTTGGGCATCCGCTCGCCCTCCCGACTGTTCCGGGACGAAGTGGGGCGGCAAATCTCCCGGGGCCTTGCATTGGGTATCCTGGACGGGGCAGGGGAGGCCAGAGGCGCGGCGGATCAGATGACCCGGCAGCTCTCGGATTTTTCCCGGCGCACCCTGAGCCCCAGCGCCCCATTTACCGCACCTGGGGCCATTGTAAATTATACAAACGTCCGAACTGTTTCCGCCGTCCCGGTGGTGGTGGAAGCCCCGGTCTACCTGGACGGACGGGAAATCGCCCGAGCCTCCGCCCAATACACCGGACGAAGAATGGCGTTTTTGGAGGGACTTACATGAACATTTTCATCGCCGGACAGGACATCCGGAACTTCGGCGCGCGGCTGTGCGCGGACTATTCCATCTCCGGCCCGACCCTGACCCCGACCCTTCGCCAGGGCCGAAACGACAGCGCATTCCACCTTTTGGGCCGGGATTACGGCCTGCTGACCGTCACATTGCCCCTGGACTTTTATGGAGAAAATGTTTCGGAAATCGCCCGAAACATGGCCCATCTCCGGGGATTGTGCCGGGAAATGGTGGAAGTTTCCCTGGAAGATGGGTTCCACTATCGCCTGTGTCTCAGCGCCCTGGGGGAGGAAACCTGGACGGGGGATGTGCTGTGCAGCCAGACCTTCACCCTCCGTGGTCAGCGTCTTGGCGACCCCATCACCGTCTCCGGTACCCCGCCGCTCACCATCTTCAACCCCGGCACCTGGGAAAAAACCGCCTGCAAGCTGACCCTCACCGCCTTCCGGCCCACTTCCGATCTCGCCACCATCTCCCTGAAATCCGCGTCCTCTGACACCCCCTATCTCACTTGGAAAATTTCCAAATCAAATGAATATTCTGGCAAAACCCTCGTGCTGGATGGGGTAGAAAAATGCAATTTTTATGGCGCAAAGCCGCTGCCTTGTGGTACAATGGCGTGGACGGAGTACCCGTGGCTGACGGAAGGGGAGGGGCGGCTGGAGGTGAGCGGGGCGGCTGTTGGGGCGGCGGTAGTTGAGTTTGAACCGGTTTATTTGTAGGCGGTTCGACCGCCGCCCCAGTGAAATAAATCCCGTGGGGATTTGTGAAATTGGCTGCGCCAGTGAAATAATTTCCTTCGGAAACTGTGAAATATGCTGCGCATGGAACGGTATCGCTTACGCGATGATTGAATTTTTTCGTTGGTTCCATCAGTGCCGATCTTTCATCTGCACCCGCAACGCGCAGAGGCAAGGGAATAAGCGGAGTGCACCCCAAGGGTATTTGCTTTGCGGCACGCAGCGACACCAGCATTATTCTTTCTTCTCTATTCTATATACTTTATTCTTTCCCTCTCGTATGAAAGGAATTTACCATGCTCGAACTCCTCACCCCCTCGCCTATAACACTTTCCCCCCTCTCCCACTCCTTCACCCGCACCCTCACCGGCCTCACCACCCTCGCGTTTACTCTGTCGCCCCTGGACCCGGCCCTGCCGCAGCTCCGGGAGGAATCCCTGATCCGCGACACCGCCACCGGCCAGACCTATCGTCTGCGGGGCATCCACATCCTTCCATCGGAGGCGGAATTCAGCGCGCGGCTCCAGCTGGACGATTGGGAAGCCTCGGCGGTGACGCGATTTGTCCGCCCCTCAGCGACAGCCCAGGGAATCTTAGGCGAGATTTTGCCGAAAAATTGGTCCCTCCGGTGCGTTAATTCCTCTGACGCAACCCGGGACTTCACCATGGAATTCGGCGGCACACCCCTGGACATTTCGAAGAAGGTGCAGGAGGAATTTTCCTGCGCCATAGCATATGATAACCTCCAGCGGGTGTGCATTTTGTCCTTCCCGGACTGTCTTCCAGTCAGCGACACGGTGCTCACAGAAGGGGCCGATCTTCGGAGCATTCCTGAGTACACCGGAAAGTCCACCAGCCTTTGCACCCGGATTTATCCCGTGGGCGCGGACAACGTGACCATTGAATCGGTGAATAATGGTCTACCCTATGTGGAAAATCATAGTTACACCGACCGGGTGATTGCGAAGATCTGGAAGGACGAGCGCTACACCATTCCCGCCCACCTGAAGGCCGCCGCCCAGGCCATGGTAGACAGCCTCTCCCAGCCGGAAACCGCCTGGGAAATCTCCATCCACGACCTCTACCGCCGGGACCCGGAACGCTGGGCCGGTCACAAGGCCGTTTTGGGACAGAGAATTAAAGTCACGTGGCAGGGGAGAGAGATTACCGCTATGATTGTGGAGGAGACGGTTTATCCCGACGATCCCGGGAAAAATACCCTGTGCATCGGCTCCGTTCCCGCCACCGCCATTGGCTCCCTGGGCCAGCTGAAACGCCGGCTGGAGGACCCAAACGGCGACTTTTCCACGGGAATTTCCGCCACAATCCGTGCCAATCTGAACCAAATCACCCCGGACAGCATCGGCGCCGTGAGCAAATCCGGCCTTGCCGGGGAGCTGACTGGCTACGCAACTGAGAGTTACGTGTCCTCGTCGCTCAGCGGCTACGCAACCGAACATTTCGTCACAGCGCAGATCCAATCCGCCATTGACGCCACCTGGGAGGCGAGCTATTAAATGAGCAAGCAGGAAAATTTTCTCTCCGCCATTGCGTCCGCCATTCGCGGCAGCAACGGTACCTCCGACCCGATCCAGGCCTCGCAGTTTGCAACGAAGATCCAGCAGCTCAGGCGCTATCGCTGGTCCGACGGAGCCCTAACCTATTGCGAGCCAAGGGCTTTGGAGGCCGTGGACGTGGCCAAAAGCTACTGGATCGCCCGGGCCTCGGGCCGGAAGTTCGTCTATTCCGGCGGCTCCACGTTCCTGGACGGCGCGCCGCTGAACAATGCGTCTGGGCAGGGGCTGATCGACTGCTCCACGTATATCCACCTGGTGATGCGCGGCATTCCGTACCAAAAAAGTCCCTATGTTAACACAAGCGCAAATGCTACTTACAATGCATCGAATTTAAGTACGAATACCGCTTACACCTGGGCGGACGATCACATCCGATCCAGCCAGACCCTGGGCGGGATGGTGCGCTACGCCGCCGATCTGGCTGCCTATTATTGGGCCGCCGGACGGGCCTTTACGGACGCATCTTTGCGGAAACCTGGGGATTTAATTTTCCACTCCACCAAACAAAACAGCCGGTTCCTGTCGATTTCTCACGTATCGATTGTATCAACCAACATTGACCAATATTTTAATGTAACTGACATTCCCAATACGGTGGTGCGTACCAATTACGCAAACCGCAACGCGGATATCGTCTTTTTCGCCCGTCCCGACTACGAAAAAATTCCACAACAGACGTACACATTCGACCCGAATTACAACTATCTGGCCTATCCGTGGATCTTCGGAGACAGGAAAACCTACGCCTCCGGGGTTACGGCCACGGCCTCGGAGGACGGCGTAACCACCGCTTGTTCAGGGGCCACCGCCGCCACCGTCCTCCCGCTGGTGTCGTCCAATTATCCCCTTTATCTGCCTGCGGGCACCTATCATCTGTCCGGAACCCCGGCGTATCAAGATCGCCGTGCCCGGGTGGACTACTCCTATTGGGGCATCCGATTGTATCCCAGTGACGGACGGTCGATTACGTCCCTGGTGACCGGCTATACCTCGGCAAAGTACTCGTCCGACCCCACAACGGTCACCCAGACCCAGGATCATGTGTGGGAGAAGGGCTACGGCGCGACGTTTTCGATTGACGCGCCCATGGCGTTTTACTGCAATATTTATGTGTCGCGGACGCCGACGGCGGAGGATTATTCCGGGTCGGATTTGTGGGTGCCGAAGCTTGTGAGAACTCAATAAGGACAAACCTCCCGAAAGGGAGGTTTTGTTTTACCCATTTCGGGGGTTATTCGTTTTTTCGGGCCGCGATGCTGAACCAACGACCTCCGGTGGCCCCATCTTTCTTTGTTTGAAGAAAGATAGGGGAGAAAGACAAACCAAAGGACTCTAAAGCCGCCCTTTGGAATCTGGCTTTTAATACGGGGGTTAGGAGGGGAGACGTGCGGACTTTTCTACGTGTGCGCCCGGGTGCAATTTACGCGATTTAGGCCCGTCCGACGGCGTGCCGGTGGCTGTATGTTTTTTGCTATCGCAAAAACAAAACGCCCCTCCATGCAACCATGGCTGGTTGCAAGCACTGTTTCCGCCGGACTCGACTGTACTGCACGAACTGCGGCGAAAACGTTGGCACTTATAGAATAACCGGCCTAATTTGTAGTCGAAAGCTGGGTGGTTGCGTAAGTCTTGCTGTCTTTCTGGGCAGCGCAGCACGCCGAGGCAAGGGGATAAGCGGAGCGCCGCAGCCGACTTAATCGCGTCACACGCACCGTTGCGAGGAGGTACAACCAAAGTACGTCCGGTTTACTGTCAACATTAACTCCAGGGGATTCAAGGGGATCGCAATCCCCTTGGCACGCCTTTCTCCTCTATCTTTCGCCGTGCAGCGAAAGATGGAGTCCCCGAAGGGCGTTGGTTGCCGAAAGCGCCCGGTAAAAACGTAAAACCAAAAGATACCTTCCCCAAAATCCAATCCGTCGCTTGCGACACCTCCACTATTATCTCTTATCCATTCCATATTCTCTATTATCTTCATCCCCCCTCCGCACCCAAACAGAAAGGAGCATGAATCTATGCTAACCCTCACTCTCCCCCTGTCTTTGTCCCCCAGCACCCCGCCCGTCCGCATCCCCGTCGCCCAAAACGACAGCCAGAGCCGCACCCTCATCTTCCGCCTGACCGCCCCCTCCGGCGCGCCGAACCTCCCCGACGGGGCGATTGTGACCATGGACGGCACCAAGCCCGACGGCAAGAGCTTCTCCCACACGGGCACTTTGGCGAATGACCGCGCCACCGTGACCCTGACCCAGCAGATGTGCGCAGTGGCGGGGGAGGTGCGCTGCCAGCTGACCATCACCCACGGGGACGAAATCCTGGGCAGCGCGCGGTTTTTTCTGATGGTGCAGGAGGCCGCGATCCCCGGCGATCCCGACCTCAGCGCCTCCGAGCTTACCGCCTTCCAGGAGCTTAAAAATCAGGCTCCGGGCTGGGTCTCCGCCGCGTCGGAGAGTGCCGCCGCCGCCGCAAATTCCGCATCCGCCGCCGCATCGGCGGTGGAAAATCACGATCAGAACCTCTCCGCCCATGCTACGCTTCTGGCAAATAAAGTCAACCTCTGCCCCGCTGCCACTGCGGGAAATGTGGCGGGCCTGGGCACCTCCGGCCAGCTGATGGACCTCGGGCTCCGCGTGAATCTTGGCACCTGGACCCCCGTGGTCTCCGGCGCAAAGAGTTACCTCAGCCAAATTGGAACATATTGTCACATCGGAAACCTTGCGATCCTGCAATTCTCCGTCTACGGCACCTTTGGCGGCGACGTAAAGGAAAAAATCTCCATCACCGGCTGCCCCGTGACCCCGGATAGCGTCTCCGGCGGCGGCGGCACCCTGTCCGGCTACACTGCGGCGGCCAATGTGGTCTTCGCGGGCTGGAGCCTGAGCCGCGCGGGGGTGATCTCCCCGGTGGGCCAGGAGACCGGCACCTCCGCCAGCCACAAGTACAGCTCCGACCAGATTTTCGAGAAGGCCAGCGGCGATTTTTCCGCGTCCGGCACCATCGCCCTGCGGATGGCGTAAGGGAAATGCCATGCGGTACATCGTTTATCATCAGGTGGAACCCACGAATGTTGGCACCCCGGAGCGGCCGGTTTGGATGGCGGGGAAGGGGCGGCTGTGCGTGATGCGGTATTCGAGGAAAAATTGGGAGATTGCCTGCCGGGAGGCGTGGGGGGAGGTGGAGGTGGAGGATGATGAAAGTGGGGATGAGCCCCAGTGAAGTTGCTGGCGCAGTGAAGTTGTTTTGAACCTTACGTTTTACGATTTTACCAGCCGCTCTACTATTCCGGCGACCTCCGGTGGCGATATCTTTCTTTGTTTGAAGAAAGATATCGAAGAAAGACAAACCAAAGGGCTCCAAAGCCGCCCGTTGGAATCTTGCTTTTTATACGGGGGTTCGGAGGGGAGACGTGCGGACTTTTCTACGAATTTCCCCAAGGGGACTTCCTTCGGGCGCGCATTGGTGCTATTAACGCGATTAAGTCGGCTTCGGTGCCGCGAAGCAAATACCCTTGGGGTGCGCTCCGCTTATCCCCTTGCCTCTGCGTGCTGCACTGCCATGGAGGATAGAAACTCTCTCGCAACCACCCGACTGCCGAGTTCGCACTACGCCGGTTATTCAATAAGTGTTACGAAACCACCGCACATAGTGCAGTACAATCGAGTCCGTGGAAGCAGTGCGAAGCACGCCACGGACGGGCCTAAATCGCGTAAATTGCATTTGGGCGAATACGTAGGACGCAAGTACGTCTCCCCTCATCCAAACCATTACCCCGGGGATCCAACGGGGCCGCAGCCCCTTGGCACGCCTTTCTCCTCTATCTTTCGCCGTGCAGCGAAAGATGGAGCCGTCGGAGACCGTTGGTTGCCGAATGCGGCCCGTAAATTCGCAAGACCTCCCGCACCCTCCCAAATCTCTTATCTCTGATCCATTCCATATTCTCTATGATCTAATTCCCCCCATCATATCGAAAGGAGCCTCCACATAATATGAACATGAACCAAATTCTCCGCACCAAAGCCGCCCTGACGGCCCTCCTCTGGAGCCTTACCTCCCTTCTCGGCTGGAAAGCCAGCCTGACCCTGGTCTGGGTCATCGCCATGGCCCTGGACTACCTGAGCGGCACCTGCGCGGCCATGAAAAACCGCGCCTGGTGCAGTGAAACCGCCCGTCAGGGCCTGTGGCACAAGGCCGGGATGATCCTGGTGGTGCTGGTCGCGGCCCTCACCGACGGGGTGATCTACCTGGTGGGCCAGCGGATCGGCATGGGCATCTCCTACTCCGGTCTCGTTTTCCCCCTGACCCTGAGCTGGTATATCCTGACAGAAGCCGGGTCGATCCTGGAAAACTGCGTGAAGCTGGGCGTCAAAATCCCGTCCTGGCTCACAAAAATCCTGAAAATCAGCCTGAAATCCATCGACGCCGCGGGGTCACCCGGGGCAGACGAACAGGAGGAATCCCATTGAGCATTCTCGGCATCGACGTTTCGGAGCACAACGGCGCTTTAGATTGGGCGAAAATCCATGCCTCCGGGGTGGAATTTGCCATCATCCGATCGGGCTACGGCACCTCCCACGTGGACAAATTTTTCGCCAAAAACATCCAAGGCGCGCGGAAACAGGGCATCCCCGTGGGCATCTATCATTTCAGCTACGCCCTGGACCCCGCGGGCGCCAAAAAAGAGGCGGAATTCGTTCTCTCCATTTTGAAGCCCTATCAGGGAGAAATCATTCTCCCCATTTTCTTCGATTTTGAGTATGATACCGTCGCCTACGCGAAAAAACAGGGGGTGACCCTGGGGAAGGAGCGCTTCAATTCCCACGCGGTTGCCTTCTGCGAGACGATCCGCGCCGCCGGTTACACCCCTGGCGTGTACTATAATCTCGATTACGCCCGAAATTACGTGGACAAATCTCGTCTCGGCGGCTACGTCCAGTGGTACGCCCAGTACGCCCCCGCCCCGGCCCGCAGCGATTGGGCCATCTGGCAGTACTCCAGTTCCCATACCATCCCCGGCGTTTCCGGAAAATTCGACATCAACCTTCTGGGCGATGAGAGTCTGCTTGGAAATACTACAAAAAAATATGCCATCGGTTGGCATCTGGACAAAACCGGCTGGTGGTACGCGGACTCCGAGACCAGCTATTACCGGTCTCGCTGGGCCAAAATCAAGGGAAAATGGTATTATTTTGACGAGGAGGGTTATATGGAATCCAATGTTTGGAAAATTTCCAGCGGCGACAGCTACTATCTGGGCGCGGACGGGGCGATGGTGACCGGGCAGATGGTGGGCCTGGGGTCGGATGGAAAGCTGGGGCCCGTGGAGCCGTTCTGCCATTTGCTCTCTGACGTGCCCAGCGGATACCGGAAGGAGCTGGATGTGCTGATTGCGGGCGGCCTGCTCAAGGGGAAGTCCGGGGAAGGGGAGAGCCTTGTTTTGGATTTGCCGCTGAGCGCGATCCGGGTGATGATCGTGCTGAATCGGAGTAAGAAGTGAGCGGCGGTTAACGCAAATTGGGTTGAAAAAAGCGACAAGGCCACAATGGACGTTTACGGGGCAGTCCGCGATACCATGCGCCGCGCCCCCCAGGTTCACAGTTCAAAGAACGATTTCGCGCCCGCAGGGCATTTTACAAATCCGAAGGATTTATTTCGCCCCCAAAAACCGTTATTCTAATTCGCCCAGCCGTTTTCGGTTCAAAACGGTGATGGTGCCGTAGCCGGTCCTTACCAGCTTTTGTTTGGAGAAACTGCCCAGCAGCCGACTGACCGTCACCCGGCTCAGGCCCAATGCCGCCGCCAGTTCCTCATGCGTGACCTTGATTTCGTTCCCCTGGGGATGATTTAAGAGCAGATTGGCAAGCCGCTGCTGGGCGGATTGAAAACTCATGGTGTCCACGTGCCCGCTGAGCAGCCGCACCGTCCGGGCCAGATACGTAATCACCGCGGAAGCCAGCTCCGGATGCGCCCGGAACAGCTCGTCCACCTTGCCGTGGCTCAGCCGGACGATTTTGCAGTCCGTGGCGGCCTCGGCGGTGGAGACCCGGGGCATTCCGTCGAAAAAGGACGCCTCCCCAAAGATGCTTCCGGGGCCGTAGGTGGTCAGCAGCCGGACCTCGCCCTCGTCTGAGGTCATCAGCGTCCTGACCGCCCCGGAGCCGAGACAGTAGAGATACTCCGGCTCCTGCCCCTGGATGTAGATGATTTGCCCCTTGGGATAGGCGATCGGATGCCCCGCCGCGAAAAACGGCGCAAACAGCCCCTGGGGCAGCCCCAACTCCGGGGACGAAAAGCTGTCGTAATACATGAAATTCCCACCTTTTTGGAGTTTTCTTGGCTTAATTGTAACATACGCTACATTCTTTGTGCAAGGATTATGTCATAATAGGAGCAAGAAATATGGCAGGTGATGAATCACCTGCCGAATACACAAGGAGGAATATCAAATGGGAATGACCATGACCCAAAAAATTCTCGCAGCCCATGCGGGAAAAGCATCGGTTGCTGCGGGCGAGCTCATTGAGGCAAAGCTGGACCTGGTGCTGGGCAACGACGTGACCACCCCCGTTGCCATCACGGAGTTTGAGAACGCCGGCTTCACCAAGGTCTTCGACAAGGACAAGATCGCCATCGTCCTGGACCACTTCACCCCCTGTAAGGACATCAACGCCGCAAAGCTGAGCCTTCAGGCCCGCACCTTTGCGAAAAAGCACCACATCACCAACTTCTTCGACGTGGGCCAGATGGGCATCGAGCACGCGCTTCTGCCGGAAAAGGGCCTGATTGCCGCAGGCGAATGTTGCATCGGCGCAGACTCCCACACCTGTACTTACGGTGCCCTGGGCGCATTCTCCACCGGCATCGGCTCCACGGATATGTGCGCCGGTATGGCTTCCGGACGGGCTTGGTTCAAGGTGCCCGCCGCCATCCAGTTCCATCTCACCGGCGCTCTTCAGCCCTGGGTTTCCGGCAAGGACGTAATCCTGCACATCATCGGCATGATCGGGGTGGACGGCGCGCTGTATAAGTCCATGGAGTTCACCGGCCCCGGCGTTGCGTCCCTTTCCATGGATGACCGCTTCACCATCGCCAACATGGCCATTGAGGCTGGCGCGAAGAACGGCATTTTCCCCGTGGACGAGAAGACCGAGGCATACATGACCGGGCGCGTGAACCGTCCCTGGACTGCCTATGAGCCTGATCCCGACGCGGAATACGAAAAGACCATCGAAATCGACCTTTCCACCATTGAGCCCACCGTCTCCCTGCCCCATCTGCCCAGCAACACCAAGACCGCCCGAGAAGTGGCTGGCATGGACATTCAGCAGTGCGTCATTGGCTCCTGCACCAACGGCCGGATCTCCGACCTGCGGGTTGCCGCCAAGGTCATGGAAGGGAGGAAGGTGGCGGACGGCGTGCGCTGCATCGTGATCCCCGCCACCCAGGACGTTTATCTGCAGGCGCTGAAAGAGGGCCTGATCGAAACGTTTATCACCGCCGGTGCCGTGGTCTCCACCCCCACCTGCGGCCCCTGCCTGGGCGGACATATGGGCGTTCTGTATGCAGGCGAGCGTGCCATTTCTACCACCAACCGGAACTTTGTAGGCCGGATGGGCCATGTCAAGAGCGAGGTTGTGCTCTCTTCCCCCGCGGTGGCAGCGGCTTCCGCTGTGAAGGGCACCATCTGCACCCCGGACGATCTTTCGTGAAAGGAGCGATTTTCCATGAAAATTACCGGTAATGTTCATAAGTACGGTTCCAATGTGGATACCGACGTGATTATCCCCGCCCGTTACCTCAACGAGCCGGATCATAAGGCCCTGGCCTCCCACTGCATGGAGGATATCGACGCGGACTTTGCCAAGAAGGTGCAGCCCGGCGACATCATGGTGGCCGATTGGAACTTCGGCTGCGGCTCCTCCCGGGAGCATGCGCCCATCGCCATTAAAGCAAGCGGCATCTCCGTGGTCATCGCCTCCAGCTTTGCCCGGATTTTCTACCGCAACTGCATCAACATCGGCCTGCCCATTATGGAGTGCCCCGAGGCAGCGGAGGGCATCGAGGCAGGGGACAAGGTCTCCGTGGACTTTGAGACCGGCGAAATCGTCAACGAAACCAAGGGCCAGACCTATCATGCCGCCGCATTCCCGCCCTTCATCCAGGGCATCATCGAGGCTGGCGGCCTGCTGAAATCCCTGAAGGCTCGCGGCCTGGCGGAATAAGGAGGACTTTTATCATGGATTACAAAATTGCGCTGATTCGGGGCGACGGCATCGGCCCTGAGGTGGTGGGCGAGGCCGTAAAGGTTCTTGATAAAATCGGCGAGAAGTTCGGCCATACCTTTACCTATACCGACGTGCTGCTGGGCGGCTGCGCCATTGACGCCTGCGGCAAGCCCTTCCCCGACGATACCGAGGAGAAGTGCAAGGCCTGCGACGCAGTGCTGCTGGGCGCGGTAGGCGGCCCCAAGTGGGATTCCTGCCCTGCTGACATTCGCCCCGAGAAGGGATTGCTGGCCATCCGGAAGGCGCTGGGCCTGTATGCAAACCTCCGTCCCGCCACCCTGCGTCCCGCTCTGGCGGATGCATCGCCCCTGAAAAAGGAGACCGTGGACAAGGGCATCGACCTGATGATGGTTCGCGAGCTCACCGGCGGCATCTACTTCGGCAAGCGGGACCGCTACGAGACTTCGGATCGGGGCGTGGAGTGCACCGACCTGATGGCCTATTCCGAGAAGGAGATCGAGCGCATTGGCCGCCGTGCCTTTGAGCTGGCGCGGCTCCGCCGGAAGAAGGTCACGTCCGTGGATAAGGCCAACGTGCTGGAGACTTCCCGCCTGTGGCGGAGCGTGATGCATAAGCTTTCTGCGGAATATCCCGACGTGGAGTATTCGGACATGCTGGTGGATAACACCGCCATGCAGATCGTCCGGGATCCCAGCCAGTTCGACGTGGTGGTCACCGAGAATATGTTCGGCGACATTTTGTCCGACGAGGCATCTATGGTCACGGGCTCCATCGGTCTTTTGCCCTCCGCGTCCATCGGCGATACCGCGCCGGGCCTGTATGAGCCCATCCACGGCTCTGCGCCGGATATCGCGGGTCAGAATCAGGCGAACCCCATTGCGACGATTCTTTCCGTTGCCATGATGATGCGGTATTCGTTCCATCTGCCCCAGGAGGCGGACGCCATTGAGAAGGCGGTGGATGCTGTTCTCGCCGAGGGTTGGCATACGGCGGATATCGCTGGGGAAGGCGAGGCCATCGGAACGACCCAGATGGGTAAATTGATTTGCGATAAGATTTAAGATGAAATTTGGACTGCGCTCCTTCTGAGGGAAGGGGCGCAGTTTTTCACTGAAACTGCGGCGAAAACGTTGGCACTTAAAGAATAACCGGCGTAATTTGTAGTCGGAAGTCGGGTCGTTGCGCAGAGTTGGATTTCCCACCGTCATTGCGAACCAGTGACCGACGTCACTGGTTCGCAATGACCTCAAAAGATCGTAGGCACTACCGCTACCTTGGCACCCGCAGCACGCAGAGCGCATGGAAGCAGTGCGCTTGTGCACGCCATGCGCGACTTAATCGCGTCACACGCACCGTTGCGGAGCGGTTCGCACAAAGCACGTCAGAATGGCCCAAAACATTAACCCCAGGGGATGCAAGGGGCCGCAGCCCCTTGGCACGCCTTTCTCCTCCATCTTTCGTCGTGCAACGAAAGATGGAGCCACCGGAGGTCGTCGGTCTCGCAGAGCGGCCCGTAAAACCGCCACCCCCTGCAAGTTTCCTCCACCTCCACACCATTTCCCCTATGCAGCATATATTGCATTCCCGCAAAAACGGAAAAATCCATGAAAGAATTCCTGCAAAACCGAACCTGCAAAAATGAATCCACTGAAAAATTAGTTGCAAAATTACGAATAAATCCCCATCAAATCTCGCCATATTGCACGATTTCAGAAAAACATCAGAAAAACTCTTGCATTTTCCCGCATCCTGAACTATAATAACCCCCAGAAAGAAACGTCTGTGACATTTGAATCCATAGGAAGGAGCGAATTTGCATGAAACCGCTGTCCACCCTTGCAGAAGCCGTCCACGCATCCTCTACCATGGCCATTGACTCCATGTATAAAAATATGAAAGCCCAGGGCATCGACGTGGTAGGCTTTGGGGCAGGGGAGCCCGATTTTCCCACCCCCGACAACATCAAAGAGGCCTGCATTCGTGCCCTTGCTGAAAATAAAACCAAATACACCCCCGCTTCCGGCATCATCGAGCTGAAACAGGCCGTGTGCCAGCGGATGAAGGAGGACTGCGGCCTTGACTACACCCCTTCCCAGGTGGTCATTGCCTCCGGCGCCAAGCACAACGTCTATCTCACCGTCCGCGCCCTGGTGAACCCCGGCGACGAGGTGGTCATCCCCGCGCCCTATTGGGTCAGCTATTCCGAGATCGTAAGGATGTGCGGCGGCGTCCCCGTCATCGCCCAGACCCGGGAGAAGGACGAATTCAAGCTCACCCCCCAGGAGCTGGATGAGGCCATCACCGACAACACCAAGTGCGTGATTTTCAACGCTCCCTCCAACCCCACGGGCATGATGTACACCCGGAAGGAGCTCCGGGCTCTGGCCGACGTCTGCATCGCCCGGGACGTGTATATCATCGCCGACGAGATCTATTATAAGCTGGTCTACGATGGCCGGGAGTTCGTCTCCATCGCCGCCCTGGGCGAGGACGTGAAGGAGCGCACCATTCTCATTAACGGCGTTTCCAAGTCCTATGCCATGACCGGCTGGCGCATCGGCTATTCTCTGGCCCCCGAGCACATCACCAAGGTCATGAGCAACTACGTCAGCCATTCCACCGCGGCCCCCTCCACGCTGTCCCAGTGGGCGGCGGTGGAAGCGCTTACCGGCCCCCAGGACACCGTGGAGACCATGCGTCAGGCCTTTGAGGAGCGCAGAAATTATATGGTGGATCGGGTCAACGCCATGGAGCTGGTCAGCTGCCTGAAGCCCGAGGGCGCGTTCTATATTATGATGAATATCCGCAAGGTTTTTGGCAAAAAGTGCGGCGATGTGGTCATCGACTCCTGCGACACCTTCGCCGCCCAGCTTCTTGAAAAGGGCCTCGTGGCAGTGGTGCCCGGCAGCGGTTTTGACGCGCCCAACTATGTCCGCTGGAGCTATGCAACGTCTCTTGAAAACATCAAAGAGGGCATGGATCGGCTGGAGAAGTTCCTTGCTACCATCACCGACTGATTTTCCCGATTTTGCAGTGAAAATCCGCTGCTTTGACGAGAAAAAACACGTTGAAAAACAGGTACAGATACGCTATAATATGCACGGAATATTTTCCGTGCATATTTTTGCGCCCAAATGGAGAAATTCGGCAAGGGCATTGCCCCTTGCTTTTGTTTTTCCGTTCCCATGAAAATGAAGAATGTTTCCGGGGCAACGACTTCGTCGCCGCCCCTAGAAAGGATGATTACTATCAGTACCGCAGTTTACGAAAGCCCCCTTTCCTCCCGGTATGCCAGCGACGAGATGCTCTACCTGTTCTCTCAGGACAAGAAGTTCACCACCTGGCGGCGGCTGTGGATCGCCCTGGCCCGGGCCGAGAGGAAGCTGGGCCTGCCCATCACCCAGCAGCAGATCGACGAGATGGAGGCCCACAAGGACGACATCAACTATGACGTGGCCCGGGAGGAGGAGAAGCGCCTCCGCCACGACGTCATGGCCCATGTCCACGCCTTCGGACAGCAGTGCCCCAACGCCGCGGGCATCATCCATCTGGGCGCCACCAGCTGCTACGTGGGCGATAACACCGACGTGCTGCTGATGCGGGAGGGCCTTCAGCTGATCCGCAAGCGGCTGGTGAATGTCATTGCCGCGCTGGCGAAATTCGCCGACGAATACAAGGCCATGCCCACCCTGGGCTATACCCATTATCAGCCCGCCCAGCTCACCACCGTGGGCAAGCGCGCCACCCTCTGGCTCAACGAGCTGCTCATGGACCTGGGCGAGCTGGACTACCGTATGACCACCCTGAAGCTCCGTGGCGCAAAGGGCACCACCGGCACTCAGGCTTCCTTCCTGGAGCTGTTCGACGGCGACCATGAGAAGGTCAAGCAGCTTGAAAAAATGATCGCCGAGGAAATGGGCGTAGCGGGCGTTGTCCCCGTCTGCGGCCAGACCTATTCCCGGAAGATGGACACCGGCGTGATCTCCACCCTGGCCGGCATCGCATCCTCCGCCAGCAAGTTTGCTGGCGATATGCGGCTTCTCGCCCACATGAAGGAGATCGAGGAGCCCTTTGAGAAGAACCAGATCGGTTCCTCCGCCATGCCCTATAAGCGCAACCCCATGCGCTGCGAACGCATCTGCGCCCTGGGCCGGTATGTCATGGCCGACGTGATGAATCCCCAGATTACCGCCGCCACCCAGTGGTTCGAGCGCACCCTGGACGATTCCGCCAACAAGCGCCTGTCCGTCCCCGAGGCATTTTTGGCTGTGGACGCGATTCTGGGCATCTATCAGAACGTGGCTTCCGGCCTGGTGGTGCATCCCAAGGTCATTGAAAAGCACATTCTCGAGGAGCTTCCGTTCATGGCCTCCGAGAACATCATGATGGACGCGGTCAAGCGGGGCGGGAACCGGCAGGAGCTCCATGAGCGCATCCGGGTTCACTCCATCGAGGCGGGCCGCCAGGTGAAGGATCTGGGAAAACCCAACAACCTCATCGACC
>ERZ808240.1241-NODE-1241-length-32109-cov-5.889343_pt1 | contig 32109 bp, 21 predicted proteins | sample MGYA00521084_ERZ808240 | MGnify/ENA primary metagenome ERZ808240 (study PRJEB31516, sample SAMN03275571) | gut metagenome | biome: mammalia-associated habitat; material: feces | host: Papio cynocephalus | place: Kenya | collected 2012-08-06 ... | reverse complement strand
CGCTCCGGCGGCAAGCAGTTGAACCGTTTGTAATTCGTCAGCCAACCGCCGATCCCCATGCCGTGCTCAAAACCTGTCCACTGTTTCATTGCTCTATCAACTCCTCTTTTTTATTAACTGTATCGGGTCCGGATAGCTTTGGCAAAACGCCGTCGCCAACTTTTCGCAGCCAAGCTCGTTCGGGTGTGCTCCGTATAAAGGCTGCGACGGCAGCGTTGGATCGCCCCATACCGGTGCTGTATCGAATACATAGACCGCCGTTTGGGACAGCTCCTGCCGTATATATTTATTGACCTGCTGCCAATGCTGGGTCATGATCGCATCATAATCAAACGGCGGGATAGTAAACAGCCCATAGCGTACGCCATGAAGTCGCAGATGCTTTGTGATTTTACGCAAACTTTCCGTGATCTGTTCCGCAGTAGCTCCTTGCCGCAGATCATTGACCCCCAAACAGACGGATACAAAATCGCAGTGCATAGCCTTGGACAACCACGATCCGCCCTGCGCCGCATCCGTCGCCCGGGCGTATCCCACGCCCAAATTCCAGTAGGCGCAAGAAGTTCCCCATTGCTTGGCGGTCCGAGCGACCCAATGGGTGTATGCATTTTCCGGGGTTCCGATCCCCTGCGTAATGGAATCTCCCAGAAAGCCGATCTGTCCTGCCACCGGTCTGTCACAGCCGACAAGTCCTGGGACCGGCACGTTTGTCGAAGGGGTAAACCGCCCTTGCTGATATCGAAAGCAGGGGATCAGCAATTCCGTGTGACACGGGATCTCTGTGCCGGAGAAGGTGATCTCCAGACACAAATGATCCCCCGGTTGCGCCGTCAGTTCGATCGGATCGGTCATCACATATTCTGCTGCCGCCAAGGTCTTTGTCGGTTCTCCGGAGAAGGATACCGGCTGCAGCTGCGGCAACCGATCTGCGGCAGGATCGACTGACGGCGAACAGATCCCCGCCATCAGCCGATGGATCGTCCACGGTTTTCCGCAGCGACCGGCATAGCTATGGCTGCCATCCGCAAAGGTCGTATCCATCTGGTTAGAATACAAAAACGAATAGTTATATCGCCCGCCAGCAAACAGCTGATAGAATACCCGCCCCGTATGCATTGCGGATGGATTCTCTGGGGAAAACCAGTTTTGATTGGCGCTTCCGGCCAGAGTGTTAGAGGTATATTGTTTATCCGGTCGAATCACGGCCTTTCCTCCACATCCGATAGTCCGGGCAGCATTTCCTGCAGCGCTGCACCGATCTTCAGCGCCATCAGGTAAAAGCCAAGATCATTGGGGTGGCAGCCATCTACGGTCGACGCCCCTCTCGAAAGGGCGTCCCACAAGGTGCCGCCATCCACAAATCGTACCGGTTCGCCCTTTTGCTGTGCTTGCCGATAGGTTTCATAGATGATCCTGCGCCGTTCGGCCGCATCCTCTGAACAGTCAAAATCCGGTCTGGACACCAACAGTATCGGCAGCTGCGGCTGTGCCCGACGGACAGCAGCGTAAAAAGCGGCGTGTGTTCTCTCAAGATGCTCTACGTCCGGTGCATTGTGGTCATAATCCAACACGAATGCGCTCATGGGCAGACCGGCGATATACTCGGCCATTGCCGTTTCTCCCAATGCGTTGCCTGAAAAGCCCAGATTGATGAAATCGATCCGATCCATCTGGGCGATCAACGCCGGATAGGCGTTTCCGGGACGGGAGGCGCATCCGCCCTGCGTAATGGATGAACCGTAATAGACGATCGGCGGTACCGGTTCATAAGGACAGTAAGGAGCTATCCGGCTGCCCGGCGCAAGACCGATATACAGTGCCTTTACCTCGCTGTATAAGGGAAAATGCAGAAGAAGTCGGCGCATTTGCTTTTGCGGAAAATAAACGATGCTTGCATATCCGTCCTTTATACCACAGCCCGGTATAAAAGAACGGTAATACGAACCGTCCGCATATAGGTCAAACCCACAGCTGCCCAAGGTAGTGAAGTGCGGCATTTTCCCCACATTCGTCATTTCAGCCACAAGGGCAACAAAGGGCGAATCTGTTTCAAAGGTCACCCGACCACCGGAGGCGTTTCCGCACAACGACGCTACACCACCCGAAATGGAACGTGCGATCTCGGACGGCAGCCGTTTGAAGGATCTGCCATCGTGTTTCACGCCGTAAACCGAGAATGGAAGTTCCTTCACGTCGTAATAAACCACCTCTAAATCTGAAGGGATCGCCTCCAGAGAAAAATTGGTGTCTAACTCACTGATCTCCATACTATATGTGCATCCCCTTTAGAAAGTTGTAAGCAACTTCACCAAGGAAGTGCTAAATGCTTTCGCTTTTTCCAAAACGAACACATCATACTTTATCACTCATTATAAGTGTCAAAGTATGGTCTTTGGACGTTATGCGGATCCCATCGTCAGTATGCACAAGCGACATCGCCTGCTCGACCGAAACGATATACGGATGCTCAGCATAGCGGTAACAAAGTTTTCCGTCTTCAATACATACAGCAGACAACATATTTTTTCCGTCGCGCATCAGCAATGACAAACGTTCTGGCTGACCGGAACAGAGTGAAAACGTTATTCTATCCTCTTGGCAAACTATCGTCAGTTTGGTGCCATTTCCATTGACAGTTATCTTGGCCGTAGTATCATTTGCATACTCGGCTGATATCTCGCCCAAGATAGGAGCATTCACACCATGACCATCGCAGACCTCCGGATACAGACCAGCCCGAACCTGACCGCCACTCCAGCAGTTCCCATCGATCACCGGCAAATTATCGTAGTGCATTGCATGGCTATCGCAGCGTTCGGTCAAATAGCGTTCTTCATAGCTGTCATCGAACTTGTGGATATCTCGGATCCAGACCCGCTCGCCTTCCTGATAGATATTTGCCCGATAGAATCGACTGTCATACCAAACGGTACGACGTCCCTCGTTTTTCCAATCACTCATCGCCGACATTGAAGTTGGGGGAGTGACAGAAAAGTGGCTTTTGAACCAACGCCCGCTTTCACACAACGGTTCAATGCGGATCTTTCCTTCGTCTTGCAAACTTTTGAGTTTGGTGAACTGGTATTCCAGCCCATCCTTCATTCCATCCCAGCCAAAGGAATTTTCTTGTCCCGCTTGCGTGTAGTTGAATGATACACCGGGCATAAAGTTTTCATGTAGATACCAATCGACCCACGCCGGTACGCCACCGCCACCGTTTCCTCCGCAATAGACTGGCTCAAGAGTAACAACTTGCTGACAATCCGACGGACGGTATTCACCGTCATAGACTAAGCCGTTATCATATTGGTAAATCGGATCGCTTCCCAGCATACGGAAAACCGGAAGATCAATCTGGTTGTCTTTGTCCTGAGCAGGACAAAAGGCATTTTTTCTGCTCGGATAGAATGCCTGCCCATAGTATCCTCCCCAAAGGGTGTAACCGTCTGTTCCCCATTGATCACGGCAATTGCAAGAAGCCTCGACACCGTAACGATCTGCCATATATGCAAGCGTTACCGCATCGATCATCCATGAACCGACCGAGCGGGGATAAAAACCAAATTTTTCCTTGAAACCAGCCATGAACGTATCGATCAAACGGCGGCGTTCTTCCGGAGTATAACCGACCGAAAATCCGACATCCGAATACCAGTCCCACGGGTAACGACCACGCCAAGTCAATCCGGCTTGCTCCACCAGCGGTTGCACGATCTCAAGCCATCCGCCGATTTCTAATCCGGGCGCTTGGCTTTCTTTGATCGCCAAAACATAATCGGGATTACAAATCGCATCATATTCCAACAAAAACGTGGAACGAAGGCCAAAACGCTTAACCAATTCAAGTTGATTTTTCATCGTGCCGAGCAGATCCTTATTCATCCGCGGTTCTGTTGCGCGAATAAAGAAGATCACGTTGACGATGTTATCCTGCTGCCTGTTCATTTAGCTCACTCCTGTCTACCGGTCAATGTCGAAAATATCAGCGATCCAATCAATGGACATCGATACCCAATGATAGTCACGTGCAAAGATCGAATGTGTGCGCGGACACTCTTTGGTCACAAGAGCCATCCCGTGTGGTCCGCGGGTATAGATATGCAATTCGCATGGTACCCCATGGTTTCGGAGAGCTGTGGCATATAGCATACTATTCTCCATCGGCACATCGGCATCCTCAAATGTGTGCCACAAAAATGCCGGAGGTGTACGTTCATCCACCTGCTTTTCGAGAGAAACGTGCTGCCAAAGCGCAGAGCTCTCATCATCCGACCCGATCAGATTGATAATGGAATCTTTGTGGGCTTTCTCTCCGCTCGTAATAACGGGGTAACACAGCACTGAGGCATTCGGGCGATAGGCCTCAGATTCGATCTCCTCTGTCGAGAACAGGGACGGATCATTCCAAAGAGTACTCATCGATGCTGCTAAATGTCCGCCTGCCGAAAAACCGCACACAACGATCTGGTTAGGATCGATATGCCAGTCTTCGGCGTGCTCACGGCAGATATGGATCGCTTTGGCCAGATCGCGAAGCGCATCTGGATATCTGTGCGGACGCACACGATATCTCACCAGAGCCACATCATATCCAGCCGCTAGATAGGCCATTACCGTACGTTCGCCCTCTTGGTGTTCAGCGTAGCACCAATATCCACCGCCAGGACAGATCAGCACCATCGGTCGCGGACCTTCATGGTTGTGGTCAAGAATATGACAGACCATATTGGGCATAAACCCGTGTTCTGTCGGTTCATCTAAAAGGTTGAAATGAAAGCCTCTCATCTTGATTTCTCCTCATTTTACCGTATATCATAAACGCTACGCACCCGCAATGTACAAGCAGCAGGGTCACCGCGAAGGACTTTTATCGTACGACTGCCGGCGTTCATGTCGAAAACGTTATCGCTTAAAAGCAGATCGCCGTCCAACGCATTGATTTCCACCGCCTTAGCATAAGCCTGCGCCGTTACCGTAATGCGGTCCCCATCTACCGACAAAGTCAATCGAGGATCGGCAAAGACAAAGTACTTTTCTGCCGTAAACAAGGTAGTTCCTTCGGAAAGCACTTGACCCTTGCAAACAAGCTCATAACTGATGTAGTGGTGATCCACATCGGTTTTTTGAAAATCTATCAAAGGCAACGTTTGAACAGAAAATGGGGCACACTGAACAGCCATTTCACCCTTGCGGATAATTCTGGCCATCTCATCCCGCAGTGCCCAACGCACGACACCTATCACCGGATGCCGCGTGTCATTCGTCACGCACAGCTGTGCCGTAGTCGTATAATCTACCGTACGTTCCAGAGTAACGATGGGGCGTGTCGTTTGCTCACCTGTTTCATTACAACTGAGCAACACCGGAGCAAAAAACCGTCGAGCATAGTATTGCAGTGCTTTCCAACGACCAAAGTAATCGATGCTTGCCCATGAAGCGCCCGGCCATATATCGTTAAGTTGCCAAAACAGAGTTCCCATGCAACGTCCACGCTCCCGCCGCAGGTGCTCGACCGCAGTACGCATTGCTTCAGCTTGGAGGAGTTGTGTAGTGTATATAAGTGTACCGAAATCTTTCGGATAGAGGAAATGGTCAGACAGATACTGTAAGATCTTCCCGTTTGCACTGCCGTTTCTCTGGTGCATTTCCATCACTCTCGAGAAAATGTTTCGATCCTCCGGTTCGGTAAATGTGGCGATCGTTTTTTCGCATGGAAATGATTGAAAACCAAATTCGCTCAAATAACGGAAGTGATGCTTTCGATACTCACCGAACGGTTTTCCACCGTGCCAAACGCTCCAGTAATGCTGGTCGCCACGATCTTCAGCCTGTGGATCATCAAAGTTGCCACCGCTCGACGGTGAAGAAGACACATAGGGGATCTCAGGGCACACCTCAGCTACAGCTTCGGGAAGACATTTTTCATAGATCAACGTATATTCCGGGCGATAACCACTGCCACTGTAATAAGCTTCGATCTCATTGTTCCCACTGATCAGACCCAAGCAAGCATGGTGGCGTATACGGCGCAAATTATCTCTGGCTTCAGCTCCGATATTTTGTAGCATGGCCTCGTCACCCGGCACCTCACAACAAGCGAACATCATATCCATAAAAACAACAAGACCGAACTCATCACACAACTCGAAGAACCAGTCTTCCGGGTAGATCCCACCGCCCCAGACACGTATCGCGTTGAAATGACACAGTCGGCAATCCTCGAGCAATCTCTTCGTTCGCTCTCTGTTGCAGCGAGAGAGGATATTATCTTCCGGGATGTAATCCGCTCCCATGGCAAACATTCTGAGTCCATTGACCTCATGGCAGAAACAGCGTCCCCATTCATCGTCCTGTTGAATCAGCTTTAATGTACGTAAACCGACTTTTTTTACGCATTTATCGACAGATATCCCATTTTCCAGCAAATTGGTCTCAACGGTATACAGCGGTTGTTCTCCCAGACCGTTCGGCCACCAGAGTTGCGGTCGTTCCACCTCAAATTCGACATCGTTTTGCAGCATATGTTCATTTCCGTCTGGCGAGGTAAGTATGATCCTGCACGCTGCTTCCGCATCGACCATGGCGGTCACAGTGATCCATACACGCCCCTTATCATGACGCTGCGTGATGCGTACATCCGTCAAACGGGCACTATTTTTCTCCAAAAGGTAGATCGGCCGCCATATCCCGGCATCTGGCAGACGAGGTCCCCAGTCCCAGCCCATCATGCAATGCGCTTTGCGCAAATGGGAAAACCCGTCAAGACACTCTGGGGAACCTGCACGATGTTGCATTTTCTGCTTTGCCTTGATATAGGCATCCGCCGAGGAAAATGTCAGAGAGATCTCATTCTTGCCGGAATGCAGGAAAGAAGTGATATCCCATTCGTAGGTACGATGCATATTATCCGTTTGAGCCAAGGGCATTTTATTGATCTGTATAGCGCATACGGTGTCCAAACCATCGCAATGCAACAACATTGGATACCCGTGCGGTACATACTCAAAGGTCCGCGAAAAGGTGTATTCTCCATCACATATAGCAAGGGCATCGTTTTCATTCATCCGATAGTGCGGATCTTTCATCATTCCCTGACTGAGCAGAAAGGAATATACACTCCCCGGGACTGTTCCCTCACACGAATAACCATTTCCTTCCATATGCCATATCCCGCCAAGATCGAATTTTATCATCTGTATCCTCCTATTCGATGAATATCTGCAGTCACATTTTGCCCTTCAACCAAATCACAAATCTAGTAGAAACGACCTACCGAAAAAGCGAATGAGCCCAAGCCGAAGAAAAACATAACATATTAATTGACAACAGACTTGTAACAATTTCCCGTACTGCTTTTTCATAGATTATGTTGTCTGGTCCGCTCATGAGCCTTTTGAGCCGAGTACAATACATTCCAAAAAGAGCTGCACCGTTCATCACCAGAAAAAATCACATATGAAGAACGGTACAGCTCTTTTCATCAAACAAAAGTCGCTTTAATTTTTCATCTTGCACTTGGCAACACGTACGACGAAATTATCGCCGTACTGATACTTCGGGCAATCGACCGTTACCGTGTGCGCATCAACATCCTGTGTGAATTTAGCTACACTGCCGTCATCCATCCACACGATACTGTCGATCGCCTGCGGAAGTCCGGTAAAGGTCTGCGGACCAAACCCAGATTTTTCCGCATCCATATACTCGTTCCAAGCACCATCCATATTGATATCATGGAAGAATAGATACAGCGTACTGTCTTTCCCGACAAGACCGAAGTTTTTGCCTTTGCCCTCTATGCCGACAGGTCTGCCGTCATAGATCGCCTGACCGAAGATCCTCATCCAATTTCCGATCTCCTCAAGGATCCCCTGCTGGATCAGCGGGACGCTGCCGTCACCTTTTGGACCGATGTTCAGCAGAAAGTTCGCTCCTACTTTTCTGCTCCCGCACAGATCCTCTATCAATTTTGCCGAAGACTTGTAATCAAAGTCCCGTCCGCTGTAACCCCAGTAATCATTCATCGTCAGGCAACGCTCGGCCGAATAATACTTCGTCGCAGTACTTCTGTCAAGGATAATAGGGAGGCGCTGTTCAAACGTCACACTGTCCAATTCCTCACAGCCTGCTTTTCCGAGGGCTCCCATACCGCCGTTATTGATGAGGATCGCTTCCGGTTGATAACGGCGCACCATCCCGTACAGCGCCTGTTCTTCCCAATCGGCATCGGGGCGATCCCAGTTGCCATCGAACCACAGCCCGCCCAGCTTACCATATTTTGTGCAGATCACTTCCACGCTTTGGCGCAGATATTTTTGATACTCCGGGAAATTCGTTTTATAACTGTCCTCGTGCCAATCGATCGTTGTATGGTACAAAAACGGTACAATGCCTTCTTCGTTACACGCATCAACGAACTCCCGGATCAGATCGCGTCCGGCCAAGCTGTGCGGCGCATCATATGTATTCAGACCGCAGGTATCATACAACGAAAAACCGTCATGATGGCGCGAGGTCAACACGATATACTTCATCCCGGCCTGCTTTGCCATACGTGCGATCTGATGAGCATCAAAATGCTCTGCAGAAAACCTTTCCGGCAGCGCACAATACTCGTTCCATGGCGTCGCACGCAGGAAGGCCGGCGATTTTTCGCCACGACCCACCAATGAAAACAGGCCGTAATGGATAAACATTCCCATACCCATCTGTTCAAAATCTAAGATACGCTTTTCGATCTTCATACATCGTTCTCCTTAAATGAGCTGCAATCCGTTTATCGTGATGAGGTCTGCGCATGACGAGCTTTTCTGCGGTGCATCCGAGAAATAATGATCAGCGCCGCAGCAGAAAGAGCGGCTGACAACATGATGCCATACGGGAGCACATCGCCGGTCTGCGGCGAAACGTCCAAACCGCTCAGATCTCCACTGTAGGTCAGTTCAAGCATCACAATATCGCCCTGACCTTCCAGTTCGATCATCTCATCCTCGAAAAAGACTTGTGTTCCATCCTTAGCCAACACGCAGAGATCGTACACACCGACCGGAATATTTTCAAAACTGAACGACCCGTCTTTCTTCGTCGTCAGAGAATACACCCTATCCGGATCATCGCTTGAATGCAGCTCCAGCTTCGCCCCGTTGATCGGCGCTCCGGACTCACCGCACAAGGTTCCTTTCACCGTACCTGTCTTGGTTGCCTCATCCTCAAAATCGCCGAGCTTCTTCCACCACTCGTCATCATACTTCAGTTCCGGCATCGGATCGTAGTTGAAAAATCCATCCGGGACAGGCAAGACAGAATCCAGACGCATATACGGCCAAGCACTGGTGGCAATACCGCCGACTTGGGAGGCTCCACGGTCATACCAGTCTGTAAAGTCACCGTAGATCGCACCGTAATTTTTATCGCTGATCTTTTTATAGCTCGAGTCAGCTGCATAGACCTCAAAGCCGGTAAAATACAGGTCAAGGTCCACATCGGCATAGAACAGGATAAAAGAAAACTTCTTTTGCGTCGGCAGCTTGTGGATAAAGTAGGTATATTTGTCCCCTTCCGTATAGGCAGCTACGATCGTCGCCAAGGAAGTGGAATCCGCATTATCCGTTTGCACGAAAGAAGGTGGAGTTTCGTTCAGCGCATCTTTGACAAAGAAAGAAACGATATAGTACTCCTGCTCAGGATCGTACGGGAGATAGAAACCCACAAGAACGCTATCTTTGCCGCCCTGTCCCTTCTTGTACTTGAAGTTCAGCATATGCTGACCGTCACGCACAGGCTCACGGTCAAAGACCGTCGGATCGGTCATGTTGGAACGAACAGCCTTGAAACCACCGACACTGCTCCAATCGGCCAGGCCATCATTCCCGCTCTTTAGATCGGCATTCTTCAATTTATTGACCTTGGTGGCATCATCCTTTGCATAAAGCGTGGGGGAGTACAGATAGGCCTCCATTTGGCTTGCATCCGTGTGTTCTCCCAAAGTCACACCGATCTGATAGTCACCTGCGGTTTCCACGGTAAACTCACAGCGAGAGAAGAAATGGAGAGCATCCGGCTCACTACGGTTGACCGTGAGAGGTTTCCCGTCTTTGAGTACATCCAACACCATCGTGTTCTCGCCGGTCTTTCGTGTCCACTTCGTCTGCTTGAAATACCCCTCATAAATGTATTTCCCTGCATCAAGATGCACCGTCTGATAGTATCCGCCGTTCTTGGTGCCGGTCTCCGGAGCAAATTTGAGCATATAGACATTTTCAAACACCGAGGGGTCGGCTTCCACACGGGACGCACCAAGTGTTGCCCCTGCGCCGTCACCGCAACGTTCGCCCCAACTGGCTGTTCCATCCGAAAAATCGGCATTTTTCAGCAGATTTTTCTTAGCGGGATCTGTTTTGCTGAATAACACCGGCTGGTAGAAATACGCCTCCATCTGATCTGCACCGCCGGTCCAGCCCAGGCCGACATTGATCCAGTAATCGCCCGCCTCTTCCGCCGTAAATTCCAATGTCCAGAAATTCTTCTCAGCATCCGTTGTCGTCTGAACATTCTTTACGCCGGCATAGTTGTGCAACACCCCCAATTTCAGCGTGTTAGCACCATCAGAGGTGAATTTCGTCTGTTTGAAATACGCCTGATAAATATACGTGCCGGGCTCCAATTTCACGCTCTGGTAATACTGCCCCCAGCTCGCCCCCGCAGACGGCGCAAATTTAAGCATATACTCAAAGCTCTCTTCGCCGCCGAAGATCGAGGGATCTGCCTCCACGCGGGACGCTCCAAGGCTGGCCTCCGTTTTATCCCCACAACGCTCGTTCCATCCGGAAAGGTCTTTTTCAAAGAGCGTGTTTTTCAGCTTGTTCTGTTTGTTTGCATCATCTTTCAGATACAGCGCCGGCTGATACAAATACGCTTCCATTTGCTGCGTTTGGTTGGTCGAAGCCCACCCTAAAGCTACACCAACACGGCAGGTCGTTGCTTCTGTCAGTGTAAATTCGACGGTCGACAGCCCAGTGTCCGGGTCATGCTGAACGGTTTTATTCTCGACTCCCGTTCCATCGGTCTTGCCGACATATTCATTAAAGGTATTCACGCCGCCAGAGGCATAGGCAGACCGCTTAAAATAGAACTGGTACACGTAAGTGCCGGGATCAAGCTTGATCTCCTGATAGAACTGTCCCCAACTCGTGCCTTCGACCGGCTTGAATCGAAGCATATACTCAGCAGCTTCCTCACCGGCAAAGATCGTGAGATCTGCTTCGACTCGTTCTGCGCCGAAATTCGCTGCGCTGGCATCGCTCGAAGAAAGATCCGACCAACCGCTCAGATCGTTCTCAAAAGTCGAGTTGGTCAGCAGGTTCGTCTTGTTTGCATCGTCTGCCTTGTATACGACCGGACGGTAGAGGTACGCCTCGTCCCCTTTATTTGCCCACCCTGTACTGACGACAACAAAATAATTTCCTGCCGATTCCGCAGTAAATTCAATTGTGTGCAACCCTGTTTTTTCATCGGGGTCGCCAACAACTTTAGATACGCCACCGCCAACATTGTTTAGCACAGACATATTCAGCGTGTTCGATCCGACGGTCTGCTTAAAATACGCCTGGTACACGTAAGTACCCGCCTCGGGCAAGTTGACCGAATGCTGGACACGGCCGTAGCCGCCCTTTGCCAGCTGGATCTTCATCATATATTCCGGCTTTTCCTCACCGGCAAAGATCGTGAGATCTGCTTCGACCCGTTCTGCGCCAAGATTCACCAAACCATCCTTTGATTCGAGCGTGGACCAATCTGTCCAGCCGCTCAGATCATTCTCGAAAGTGGAGTTGGTCAGCAGGTTGGTTTTGTTTGTATCGTCAGCTTTATACACGACCGGACGATAGAGGTATGCTTCATCCCCTTTATTTGCCCATCCGGTGCTGACTGTGACCAGATAATCGCCCGCTGCCTTTGCATTGAATTCTACCGTGCGTAAACCGGTCTTTTCGTCCGTCACGTCACTGACGATCTCTGCGTTACCCCAGTTATACATCACGTTCATTTTCAAAGTTGTGCCAACGATCTGCTTAAAATACGCCTGATACACGTAATGACCCGTTTCCGTCAGCTTTACCGACTGCTGGATACGACCGTAGCCGCCCTTTGTCAGCTTGACCTTCATCATGTATTCCGGTTTTTCTTCAACGATACCAAACAGCGTCGGATCGGCCGTAACAGCAGTAGCGTTCATTGCCGTTGCGTTGTTCCAGTTTTTCCTATCCACCCAACCGGACAGATCCGTGCTGTTTACGGTATTCGTCAAAAGGTTCGTCTTACTTGCGTCATCCGCCTTATAAACAGAGGGGAGATATAAGTAAGCCTCATTAGCCGAGCCGGAACCACCCACAGAAATGACGATCTGATATTTGATCGTACCGTCACCATTTACCTGATCTGCTAAAAAGCGGATCTGATGCAGCGAAGTTTTATCATCAGTAGTTTCGCTGAGCACCTTGTCACCGATCCCACCGTCGCCCCGCATTACCTTAAGGGACATTGCCGTTCCTACCGTTTGTTTGAAATATGCCTCAAAGATATACTCGCCCGTTTCCGGCAGGGTGACCTCCTGCAGTACCCGTCCCCAGCTCGATGTTTCCGTTCGAACTTTCAGCATATAGCCGCTTGCAGCCCGAGCCGGCAGAACATACCAAAGCCCCGACAGCAGAACGGCAAGTATGCAAACTGCCATCAGTACAGATATCAGCCTTTTCGAAATCGATTTTGTCATAACCGGTGCTCCTTTCGTTTTGCCTGATTATTCTCTAAAGCGGAAGTCGTATCTCGGTCACTCCCACTTCTTGATACAAAACTTATGGTACAGGGCATAAACCGTACCGATGACCGCCAATACGATCATAAAATAGAACCAAAGCATCGCCGAACTCGTGCCGAAGTCTTGCGAATCCATCAACGAACGAGCACGGGTGACGACCGTATTACGAATTTGTCCAAACATATCGATCATCGAATAGATGATCACCAAAGATATGATGTGGCGCAGGTTCGGCACGGTGACGAGCCAGAACTCTTCCCATTTGTTGGCGCCTTCGATCTTCGATACTTCATACAATGAAGCAGGTATCTCCTGCAGACCGGCAAGGAACAATACGATCGGCACCGCCGCATTCTGCAGCACATATAGCGAAAACTGCAAAATGAAAGAGATAATGGACATCAGAGTTTCCGGCAGCTGCATTTGCGCAAAGAAAACCGTAAAATAGTCCAACGAGCCATCGCCCTTGGTATACAGCGGAATTTGTACGATTCCACCCTCAAGGATACTCATCACCGCCGAGGCCGTAAATACGATCGGAATGAAAAACAGTGACCGAAAGAAAGCCCGACCCCAGAATTTTTGATTCAAAATGATCGCAATAATGAGTGAAAATGCGACGATCAGCGGTATCGAATACAGAACATATGAAATCGAATCTGCCAATTCATCGACATAAGTCGGGTCCTCGAACAAAATCTCTGAAAAGTTTTTAAGCCCGACAAATTTTGTCAATATTTGTCCCGGTTCGATCGACACCTCGTTGAAAGCATAACGAATGGAATCAAACAGCGGACCGACAAAAAACAGCAGCAACCCGACCGCCCACGGCAGGATGAAAACATATCCTGCACGTTGACGAACAGCATCGAGGCTCCGAACTCGTTTCGTTTTCGTAGCCATTTTCATCCCTCCTTCATCCAACCGTCTTCACTGCGTACGCATCCAGCGTACCGACGGGACTTTCGCATTTTTCGTTTGTATGGTTGGCGTACAGCGCAACTCCGTTGTCAAAGACGGTCACGCTTACGCCATTCGGCAGAATAGTGTAGTCGTTGATCGTAGCGTCGCCGATCGCAGCATAGGTTTCCGCATACCGTTCAAGCACTTTCCGGATCTTTTCTTTATTGTGCTCATAGACCGTTCCATACAGGCCAAACGTATCCCCGAGCGCATATGCCGCATCATAGTCAGCACTCAACATGAAGCCTATCCCGGTACCACCGGAAAGAGCCAATACGATCTGTCGCTCCATATTGGCTGCCAAATTGACCGGTTCACTGTACAGCGGCCGAAAACCGCGGAAAACGATCTGATAGAATGGGATCTGTTCATCGAACGCCAAGTAGCCGCCGTTATCGACCGGTGTGTCGAACAGCACATCCGCCGCACAAGCTCCATAAGCATTTGCCGCCGCTCCTGCAACGGGATGATCGGCAGTACGCACTTGATCGATCAACTTGCGCACATCAGTTTCCATATCACCCTTGCTGGATGTGCGCTCCTGGGTGAAGTCAGAATATGCGATCGAACTGAGCGAACCAAGGCTGATCCCGGAGATCGTTTTCTTCTTCAGCATTGCCGACAGTTTCGACACTGCTGAAGACAGTTTATCTCTCCCGAGCAGACGATACGCATGATCTTCATCAAAGCTGCGCAACGGGACAGAAAGAGGATAAAGATCCGCTTTCTTGAGGATCGCCGTTTTAGCGGCACTGCTTTCAAAACCGAACCCATTGCCGGATCGACTATAACGGATAAGATCAAAATCGGTAAACACCGTTGTTCCGGTCTGGGCACATATGGATTCAAGCTCTTTTTGCTGCGTTTCGTTCCCCAAGGCAGAGCAAAACGAGAATCCACCTCCGACCTTGCCGGGATCTATCCCGTTGTCCCCATAGCCCAGCAACCGCAATACGGGTGCGGCAGAAATGTCGTTTCGCAATTCGTTCACGATCTGCTGCGCCTGTACAAATGTCGTCAACGGCCGCACCGTTTGATACGGAATGCCCATAAATGAAGTCTGCTCAGGCACCCCGCCAAGCAGAGTGACGCTGTATGGGTTTTGGCTCTGTTCAGTCTTTTCCAGCAGGCCCGCATCCAGAAGATACGAACGGTAGGCTTTGGCCATCCCCACATAGTCCGCATCTTCACCGTTCAACGGGACATACAGCACAGTCGCATTTCTACGGACCAATGCATCGGACACTCTAGTCACATCCGATGCACCGACATCTGTCGATTTGGTGCTTGGCGGGATAATATCATACCCACGAAAATAAAATGTCGGCCAAACGTGTGAATACCCCGTGCGGCTGTTGCCGGCCTCAGCTTCGATCTCTGCTGTGACCGATCCCTCGGCAATGATACCGAGCAATGCGGCATTGCCATCTTTTGCTCCGAAAACCGGAAGGCGTATCGCTTCTTCATCCGTCAGCTTTTCCTGCAGGATGCGAGATGCATCCGCTCCGTATACCTCGCCGGAGAACGTGCGCGTCTTTTCAGCAGTTTCTTTTGCATACATCAATGCGCCAGATCCACTCGGCACAAATAGATAAGCACCATCACTGTCATTGTTCGCCGCACACAAATAAGGGGAGAGAGAAACAGAAAGAAGCACCCATTCGTTGCCTTCTTCTACGATGCCCTTGCCGTCGATCGTAACCGAGATCCCATTCTCCTGCAAAAGATATTCAACGGGGATACTGATCCGATACTCGTCGAAGCAATAGGTGACTCGGATGCCGTTTTTGACCAGTTCGGAGAAAACACGGCCTTCTTCTACGGCCCCTGTATAGCCACGCACTTCCTCTAGATCGAGGCTGGATGCCTTCGCCACGTGCAGATCAAGCGGCGAATTCATCGATGCGCTGCTTCCGCCTTCGAGAAGGTAGTCATACGGCACAGTGGACCAATGCTTCCCCGTGTCCTTGCACTCAAGGATCACGCACTTGGCCTCATCGTTCCAGGAAAGCGTAAAACGATCATTCTCCGCCAAGTTCTGCGTTTGGACAGATACAGCTGCCGTATCGGTATCGTATACTATTCCTGTTTCCGCTGTACCCCCGCATCCCGCCAAGGCAGAGAGCATCAGCACCGCAACAAGTACGGAGCAAAAATTCTTTTTGAGATTCACACCAGCACCTCCGGCCTTCTATCAAGATCGGGTCTCAGTCATCGGAAAACGATCTCTTCGTAGAGCTCACCGATGAATTCCTTAACAAGCGAAAGCATCGTTACAAGGAAGATCACCACAAACACGGCAACTATCATGAAAAACACCACACCGATCCCGGTGGCAAGGAATTTGAAGAAATCATATTCGTGCACAGTCATCATAGCGATGCACAGCAAAAACAGCGAGTAGATCCATGCGATCGTATTCATTCCGGACAGGATACCGCTTGCTGAGAGCGGCAAGAACTGCGACAGGATGACCTCCAAAAACGTCATCGCAATGAGGGGTGTAAAGGCATAGGTCGATGCAGCAAACACCTCATGAAAGCGACCTTTTCCGGAGAACATTGAACAAACGAGCCAGTTTGCGACCGACCACAAAAGCAACAAACCGATAGTCTGCAGTAGTGTATAGAGGGCATTGTAGCTTTGTGGCGTAGCTGTCCGAAACAGAAAACCGCTTCCTGTTGCTTTAAGTACGAACGAAACATACAGCAGGATCGTCAGTATGATGCCAATGATCCACGAGCCTTGTTGTTTGTATTTGACTGCCGTGAATGCATCGAACGGATGAAAGATCACACGCCCGTAAGTGCGCAACTTTTCGCTGCGGACCAACACCAACTGCTTTTTCTTGGCATACACGGCAAACCAGATCACACCGCCAAGCAACACGACGACTGCTAAGGCGATCCAAACGAAATGCTGTGCCGCACCGTTTGAAAGCGTAGCCTGCCACGCAAGATCGTATACGGTATAGTCATGACCAGCTTCGGCATAATCCAGAGCTGCTTCATAATCGCCGTTTCCGTAACTGGCCATACCAAGACCCCGGTAGGCAAGCTGACAGCTTGCGTCTTGTGCAAGCACCTGCTGCCAATACGGCTCTGCGTCGACATAGTCACCACTCAGGTACAGGCTTTGCGCCTGATACAAGAGTTGACCGTAGTCGGTACGACGGAAGACTGTGACCGAACGATTTTCCTGATCGGCTATCAGCACATCCGTACCACTGACCGTTAGCGCAACAGCTTTCCCGAACGTGCCGATCTGTTTACCCTCTTGAACTCCGCCACCAAAAGCGCCCAGCAAATTGCACTCGCTGTCATACACATAAACGAAGCCATAAGTTTGGTCGAGCGCATACATTACCCCGTCCGTATCCGTATCGACCGCCACCAGATTTTGCGTTCTCGGCACTTTGTTGTGGACCGTTACCTCATCTTCAAGAAAGTTAAACGATGTGGAGGCAGAAGTGCTACCGTCGGTGCTGTTCTTATATAGAATGTTGGCACCGTTACTGGTGATCTTTTTGATCTGCCCTTTTCCGTTCTCCAAGCTGTACATACCGGTCTTTCCGGTGCAGGTGATCAGAAATCCGTCGGGATCTGTGCAAAAATCGACAAAGGAGTAGGGCAATTTCTTCATTGAATAGGCTTTTTTGGTATCGTTGCCCGTTAGCTTCTCCCAGAGAAAAGCCAGAGTATCCAATGCAGTAGCACTAACGGTGTTCGCTCCATAGAAGCCAAGAAACTCCCCATCCGGTGCAAAGGATAGTGCACCGTAGTAGCACCCATTGCTCAGCACATATAAATACTCTTTGTCATCCTTTGCGATACGGGTCGGCTGATAGGTAAAATCCTCCGGGATCAGCGACGAGTCGGGCACGCCAAAGCTATCGGTCATACGACCACTTTGGTCAAGCAAAAGCACCCGGGCATTATTTGTGTCAGCCACATATATCCGGCCGTCTTTGTCGACAAAAATGCCTTGGGCACCGGAGTAATCGACCGTATCACCGTTGGCATCGGTAACCGTCAATTCGTGCAGCAGCTTGTAGTCACTGTCCAGCACGATAATACGTGCATTGCCTTCACCGCCGCAAAGGACATAGATCTTCCCATCACGGCCGGTGCAAACATCCGTCAAGCCCTCAAAAGAGCGTTCAAGCCCTAATGTGTCAGCCGTGATCGATCGTATCGGCTCATAGATCTCTCGAGCAATTACCGCAGATCGGTCACCATCCCGTGTTTCCACACGAGCAAACGAATCAGCCGCAGCCGACACAGGCGAAATAAGCATGACGAACAAAGCCGCAGCAGCCCCTGCCAAAGCCGATATTCTTTTCATGTGGGTCGCCGCCTTTCCTTTAAGGTCATCCATCATTCTTTTATCCCCGAACTGCTCATTGTTTCCAGCACATTGCTCTGTGAGATCATAAACACGATGACCGGCGGGATCATCAGCAATACCGTGACCGCCATCGCACTGCCGGACCGGGCAATGCCGCCCGCTGCGATCGAACTCATTACCTGCGGCAATGTTTTCAGCTGCTCGCTGAAGATCGTACCGGACGGCACAACTGACCACATCGACTGGAAAGAGAAGAGCATCACTGTCATCCATGCCGGTTTCATGATCGGCATCACGATCTGCCACCAGATACGCATGATCCCTGCTCCGTCAATACGAGCCGCCTCCATCAAAACATCCGGCACGGAAACATCCATAAACTGCTTCATCAAAAAGCAGCCCATCGCCGAAGGGATAGCCGGCAGGATATATACCCAATAAGTATCGATCAGATGCATCTTGCTGAAAATATAATACTGCGGCACGCCTAAGGTGACAGAATTATACAGCAGCATGAGCTGAACGATCCAGAACAATGGCTGCACGCTCTTGACCTTCGACTTGGAAAAGACAAAGGCAGCAAGCGATGCAGCAACGATATGCAAAAATGTACTGGCGATCGCCACGAAAAAGCTGTTGAAGAAATAGCGTGATACCGGCACCTGCATTTTCCCGAGCAGCGGACCGAGCGAACGATAATTAGCGATCGTCGGACGGCTGACGAAAAACCGCGGCGGGAAGATCAGCAGCTCATCGAGCGGCTTGAACGAAGTGACCACGCAATAGATCAGAGGCAGAAGCGTAAACGCACCTGCAATGAATAGGATCAAAAAATAGAATACATTTCCGGCTGTTGACCGGGTGTATCTGCGATATTGTGAACGTTGCATCGGTTCAGTACGCCCTCCTTTTCAGCGTTATCGGTCGCTTTTTCCAACAAGGTTCAAAAGCGCTCCGATCCCAAAACGGAAGGCGAGCACCAAAACGAACAGGAACACGGACAGCGCCGATGCATAACCCATCTCATATCGCATCGTGCCGACATCGGATATATACGACACCAGCGTATCCACCGAATTGTTGACGCTGGGGTACCCGGCCAGAGTAGTGATGATGGAACTGACCGAAAACACAGATTGGATCTGCATCACAGCACCGAATAGCAGAATGCTCTTCATGGAGGGCATCGTAATATACCACAATTCATGCCAACGGGTACGGATGCCGTCGATCGCACCGGCTTCATACAGATCTCGGCTCACATTTTGCAGACCCGAGATATTCGCCAGGAAAGAAACGCCCATGCTCATCCACAACTGCACGATCAAGATGATCGTCATATTGTAAGAGGTGTTCTGAAACCACTGGATCGGTTCGGTGATAAGCCCAAGGCTGATCAGCGCATTGTTGAAATAGCCGTAGCTGTCGCCGGAGAAAAACACCTGCCAAATGAAATAAGCGTTGCCGACAAGTGCCGGTGCGTAGAAAATAAAGGTCAGAATGACGCGTATCCTCGTGCCGAATTCGTTGATCATCCATGCCAGCAAAAAAGCGAGCATAAAACTAAGCGGACCGGCTACGACAGAAAAGCGCAATGTGTTGCCTAACACTTTAAGAAATGTCTCGTCTGAGGTGAACATCCGAGTGTAGTTGCTCAAACCGACCCAGATCGGTGTCGAAACCATATCGTAATCGAACAGGCTGAGCACCATCGAGGAAAGCACCGGCAAAACATTGAAGAGAAAGAAAAGTCCCATAAACGGCAGCAGCAGCAAAAAATATGTCTGTTTCTCACCCCAAAGCCGTTTTTCTTGGCCGACTGTGTGTTTCGTCATGCTCTTGTTTCACCTCATCTGTTCTCATACTGTTCCCACTTGCGCCGGATCTCCTCATCCGCCTGTTTGCCGTATTTAAGCAGCATATCCTTCGGGTTGCGGTTCGCCTCTACGACATTCCAAAAACTTTGATATACCGAGCGGGACACATAGTAGCTGCCTGGATATTCGGGGATCTCTTGCACCTGCCCCCAAGCTTCCAAGATCTGCCCCAACATCTCTTTATCCCAAGACAGGTTACAGAAAGCCTCTTTATTGGCAGGAGCAAGACGCCCGGTCGGACCAAGCACAGCTTCCAGCTCGTTTGAAAAAGCAAGCTGTGTATCTGCGCTCGTCCACCATTTAAGAAATTCCCACGCTTTTGCCGGATCTTTGGCTGCCTTCAAGATGGCGCAAGCTGTGCCTCCTCCGGAAGAAATATGCGACACCGTTCCATCTTCCTGCATGGTTCCGGGGATAGGAGCGACGCTCCACAACCCATCGATCTCCGGCGCAGCCGCCTTGAGCGTTGTATACATGGTGTAGGTCGCCACACCGATCGGACAAACACCGGTACGGAACCGGTTGTAGAAATCTAATGTTTTCGGAACCTTGAACTTACGGTAAAGATCCGTCCATTCACTGAATGCGACCATTACATCGGCCGAAGTCAATGCTGTGCTGCGCCCGTCCTCGGCATACAGGGACAATCCTTTCTGTAATACCAAAGAGGGGAAGACGTTGATACTACCTATACCCGCATTCGTCTGCGCAACATTCGTTGCCGGATCGTTCGGTAGCCAGACCTGCAGATTTCGCCGAGCAAGCAGCTTGGCGATCTCCTTGAAGTCGTCCCACGTTTCCGGCACAGAAAGCCCCAGTTCATCAAGCACATCCGTGCGATAGAACATCAGAAAGAACAACTGCGTATCCGGCAAGGCATATAACCCGTCTTTGTATCGATACGGAACCTCTGCGCCATTCTGGAACCGAGCCAACACCTCATCCAGATCATTGAATTGTTCAAGATCATAAAGCACCCCGCGCATGGCTAAATTGACCGGCTCCGAACGGGTGTGCTGCAGGATCACATCCGGACCCTTCCCCGAAAGTGTTGCCTGCACGATGCTCGCATTAACGAGCTGGATGTTGACAGGCGTACCGTTTTGCGCCGTAAAGGTCGATTGAGCAAGCGAACTTAACACCTGCGCCTGGTCACGACCCCAGTTGACCCAGACCGTCACCGGCTGCTCATCTTCATTGGAGGATGATATGCCGTTATAATCATTCACGAATGAAAGGAAGAACCGTCTGAATGAAAAAATGCAACTCTCCCAAAAGCCGGTGTTCGTTAACGCATCCTTATCTCCCGGTGCAGTCAAAACGATCTTGTCGATGTCGAGCGGCATATTCTGCATATCGTACAGCGTCGCCGCAAGAGCAGTATAACGGGTATAGAATTCCGACTTATACCGATGAGCGGAATAGCGATCGTTGAGCATCTGAGAAATGACGCGCATCATGTTTCGCACGACCGCCTGGTCGGATCCGCTGCTTTGACCGGATAGTTTGCGCAGCTTCGCCGTTGCCTCCTCCAGCCACCCGTCGATCTCCGTCAGCCGCTGTTCCATATCGCTGATCTGCGAAAACAGGTCATAGTCCCGGTATGTATCCGGTGTTTCGCCTGTGATCATCGTGATGTCGATATACAGGGAACCGATCTCAGAAACCGCCTTGTTCAGCAGAGATCTTACCTCGTCGATCTCGCCAGGCACGACCGTCAATGCGATCTCATGCACACCAGCTGAAAGATAGATCAAATACGGCTCCCCGGTTTCATCAGCAAAAATAGACTGCTGCCAATCGTCGTTATAGGAGAAAGAAACGGTATTCGCCTCGGAAAACGGCACTGTTCCATCGATCGTCAGCGCCCGGTAGGTCTTACCGCCGATCAAATAGCTTTGCCGGAAAGAAAAACCAATTTGATAATATCCCTCTGTCATTTCCGGAGTGCGCCATACGATCGTTTCACCCGGGGTCTTCCAATTTTCACCGCCGATATAGTTGACCAATGTTTTGGTCGGGTCATGCGGTGTGACTTTCACACTGGCATTATCAGACTTTCCGGCGAGCCAATAGCTGTTCTTCAGAAACGCATCTTCGCCCTCAAGCACGATCGTATCCTGTTTTTGTGTCTTATCCAGCGACGGCTTTTGATAGGGTGCGGTCTGCTCACGGACACCAAATGTGAAGCTATCCAAGTAAAAGCTGCCGCTCACCGGTCGCAATGCGACCTTATGCGTCCCGGCCGTCAAATACACCCGATAGGGGTCAGCCGTAGACTTACTGATATCCAGCGCCAATGAGGTGCGCACATCGTTATATGCGATCTGTTTTGCCGCAAACTCATTACCTAAGCCGTCCGTCCGGGTCCCCTCGCCGTCATTTTGCCAAAACCGCGGAAATAACAGTTCCCCAGCTTCCGAAAATGGAGCTTTTCCGTCGATCATCAATGCGACCTGAAGCTCATCGATCGCATCTCCGGTCGCTCGGTAAGTCATCCCGACCGTGTACAGTCCATCGGTAGGGATCTCCGCAGTGAATTCTACTTGTTCGCTATCGACTGTCCGATCAACTGCGATCGTCACCGGCGCAGAGGCGTCTGCTTTATCGCTATGATCTTGTCGATAGTTTTCATATGTATCTCCGGAAATTTGCGTTGTCTGCATAACATTCTCTGCATCAGCAGACGCTGTTTGAGCCGCCGCAGAATATAGCGGCAGGCAGAACATCGACAGACAAACGCTGACGGAAAGCCAAAAAGCAATATGGTTTTTCTTGACGTGAATTCTCATCTCTGTCACCGTTCCTCATATCCATTCGTTCCGACTGCCGCTATATTGACACGATCAGTTATCCAGCCATTTTACAAGCTTGGGCGAACTGTCAAATTTACTGACGGCGGCCTCCAATTCAGTCTGCGAACTCGCTGTAGAGGGATTAACGTTCTCTTCGCGCACGCCCAAACCGATCGCACCATTTCCCACCTTACCGTACAACCAGTTATTTCCGGTACGGTCGCACTGGTAGAAAGTATTCCCACTGACATGATATTCCTTCTGTACGGTCATCCATAATGTGGGGTCCCAAAAATCACCGATCATATAGGTGTAGGCACAGTCAAAGATATTTCCAGTCACTGTATAGTTTTTGAAGACCGGGATCGTCTTATTTCCGGCACCTGCACTAATATGCGCATCGCGTCCAATGTCTTTACGGTAATTACTGCCCCAACCATAGCCGGAGAACCGCATGATATTGCCTATAATCGAGAAGTTCTCGATGCCACGATCCTTTCGTGTGCTTGAAGAAGTCCACCACTCGATATTGAAATTGTTATACTCAAGCAGATTGTCTTTGAATGAGATGTTCTTGAACAACCGAGGTCCTTGGATCGTCAGTGCTGCATCAAACGTCTGATACACCCAGCAATTCTCTACCGAGGAATCCTCTGCAGAATCCCAGAATTCGATCGCATTACCGTAGCGCTGCGCCACATCGGTATCCTGTCCCTGGATCGAACCACCGATCCAGCCGAGTACACAATTCACGATATGAATGTTTTTGTTGCTTCCGGAAGAATTGATCCCGTGAGCCCCGGTATACTTCAGACAAAGATTCTCAATCGTAATATCTTTCGCTCCGTCGGGGATCGCCATCATCGTCATTTTGCTACCGATCTCAATGCTCTCATATTTGTTCGGATCCGTCTCACTGTAAAGATACAGCAAACCGGAAGCATCGTGATAAAAGTCACCGTTTGCCTTGAGCTGTTGCAAATAGTACTGCTTACGCCCGACACCCTTGCCGTGATCGAACACCATAATACCTGCATCACCGCGCGTATAGTCAGCCACCCAAAAGTTCTTCACCGTGTACGGCTTCCAAAGAGCATTTCCGGCATAGTTTTTGTCGGATCCCCAGATCTGGGGTTTATCACCTTTTCCGTATGCGCCATAACTCACACCGCTCACCAGACGTACCGTGGAAGTGATACGAAATACGCTCCCACGCTCCAGAAGTACACCGTCCCCAGCTTTAAGCTCAAGGCGTTCGAGCATATCCAACGAGCGGAGCGGACGAGTCGGAGATGTCCCGTCGTTATCGTCGTCACCGCCGGGAGAAAAATAATAGGTCGTACCGGTGATCTTCAGCGTGTCCGGGGACGCAAGTATCTTGGCTCGTAGCGCATCTGCCTCTTTCTGCGCACCGCCCTTACCGTTCATCGGATCCAGCACATTGGTGTCCGTTTTCGTATCCTGTGCATCATCACGCTGGCGGATATTTTCCAATCTGCCGGTCAGACTGCCTGCTTCTCCCGTCGGATCATCCCAACTGCTAGGATCATCCCAATTGCTTGGCTCGCTATCATCACCGGGGTCAGAGCTATCGGGATCGCTGTCATCGGGTGGCAGCGGATCCGGATCGGTCGGGTCCGGCGTTGACGAATCTGCGTCGCTGGAGGATGGCGTGGGCGGTTTCGGATCATCTTCATCTTTTGCGCAGCCCAAGGTCCCCACTAAAAGTGCTCCGCAAAGCAGCACAGCAAAAAGCGTGCGAAAAACAGCTTTCATGTTGGCTTCCTCCTATGCTCAGAATTTGCTCAACAATTCATTGAGAGTTTTGACTTCCTTGTCAAGCGTATCTTCTGCCTCTTTGATGACTGTAGTAATAGCAGAAGAAGTGGCAGAATATAGTTTGTACCCGAGCGCTTCAACATCACTGCCGGACTGGCTCTGACCGGTAAGCATAGCCGTGCTCATCACTCGATTCTGTTTCATACACCAATCATAGACTTCAGTCGCTTCGGAAGAACAGAAAAATGTCTTTTGATCATAGTTTGCCTTGTCCAAATAATACCGCAGGAAATACGGCACAGCTTCGGCATTTTTCGCTGCCTTGGGGATCGCATACCCCTCATATTCACCCATCACCTGATAATACTTGTTCTGTCCGTCGATCGCAGGCAACGGTACGATACCGAAAGAGCCCTTGGTCTTCATATCCATGCAATGCTTATTGTTCGTGCGTGCCGTGCCGTAATTGAACGTATAGAACAGCATATTGCCTTTAACGAAGGCGCCTTCGTCAAGCGTGGTCGTTGAAAGCAGACCAGCTTGTTTCCAATCGCTCATCTGCTGGAACAAAACCGTCATATTCTTTGTTTTGAAACTGTTGGTCACCGTTTTTCCGTCATAAGTGAACGGCCCGAAGCTCACGCCTTTGATCGAAGCATATTCCCACGGACCGGAGAAAGACCAACCGTAGTTTCCGGTTTCTTCCTTGAAGATCTTGACCAATTCAAGCATCTTATTGAATGTCCACTTGCCCTGTTTCCACAGCTTATATGGATCTTCAAGGTCATACTTGCTGATCAGGTCCTTGTTATAGAACATCGCCTGCGGCTGGTGCATCAAAGAATAACTCGGGCTCAACGCCGTAGCATAGCATTTTCCTTTGATGGTGTAATCTTTCATCGTCTGCTGATCCCAAGCGCCGTCGCTAAAATCAAAGTTGATGTTCGACAGCGGCTGGAAATGCTGCATACGGCTCATGACCGTACCGTTGAGGTAGATCACATCCGGCGGGTTATCTGCCGCCATACGGGTGTTGATCTGTAAGTCGTAATCCGAATAGCCGACCGCCGTCCATTTGACCTTCATCCCGGTAGCCTTTTCAAAGCCGGACACCGCTTTAGCCGATCCCGAGATCTGGTTCATGGCATTATAGGTGTAGAACTCGATCGTTTTGCCGCGCAGGCTCTTCGGCATCTCACTGAGGACCTGTTTCCAAGTCTTTGTGCCCCCGGAGGAAGGCGATTTAGTATTAGAAGTGTTTGCACTGGTCTTGGACGTATTGCTGCTGCTGTTGGATGACGGTCCCATTTTTGTATCCGAAGCGGTCGTATCCGTCGCTTCGGAGGTGCCGCCGGTCGTATCCGAAGTCGTCGTATCGTCCGACACCGTAGAGTTCACGCTGCTCGATGCATCCGATGCATCCGTGGGATCTTTTTTACCACAGCCCGCAAGCATAAGCAATTGCGCCAGAGCCAAGGTAGCGCCGAAAACAGCCAACCATCTTTTTTTCATCGGGGATTCTCCTTTCGTTCGTCGCATGTGTTCTTTCTCTATTTTCATGCACATCTCATCGTGCATAGGTGTCAGGTTCCGGTGATGCCGCTCGTTACGATGCTGGCGGTAAATCGCTTTTGTACAAGCAGATAGAACAGGATGACCGGGATCAAAAACAGCAGACACGAGGCCAGCAAAACGCCGGCCTGGCTTTCCGTGCCGGCTTCGTATTCCACGATCTTCGGCATCCGCTCAAGCATTACGCTAAGGGGATAATTGTCGGTAAGAAACATTTCCGGCAGCAAGTAGTCGCTCCAATTCCAGATCACGGCGAACGACAGCACCGTGATCGCCGCCGAACCGGACGACGGCACGATGATACTCATAAACGTCCGATAAGGACCGGCACCGTCGAGCCACGCCGCTTCTTCAAGTTCCCGCGGCAATCCTTTGAAAAACTGTGTAAAGATGTAGATGAACAACCCGCCTTTTAAGCCGACACCGAGGGCCGCCGGCAGCCAAAAGGCAAAGGGAGTATCAAGCAAATTGGGACGAAGCTCCTGCCCGGTGATCTTGGAAAGTAACCCGAGAATGCCAAACACATCGAAATGATAGAGCTTGGTATACGTCGGGATAATGATCATTACCGCAGGGACGAGCAAGTTAAGGAACATCAGCACGGTAAACACCGAACGACCCTTGAACCGGAACCGAGCCATACCGTAAGCCGCCACTGCGCTGACGCAAAACTGGAGCAGCGCCGGTACCATGCCGTCGAGCAGCGTGTGCAGTAATGATCGCCCGTAATCCATGGCGCGCCACGCCACGGCAAGATTTTCCGTGGATATGTGCTTGGGTATCCAGTTCACGGTCGGATCGTGAAAGTCGATCGCAGCCCGAAACGAACCGGAGATCATGTACAAAAACGGGTAAAGCAACAGGTAGCAACTTGCGATCAGAAAAACATATCGCACGATGCCCCAAATAACGCTGCCCACCAGCTTTTTCGCCTTGATACCGCTCATTTTCACCGGTGTTCCTCCTTGGTCATTCACGTTCGATCACGCATCATCACATTTTGCTCCGTATCTATGGTGCAAAATAGACGATTTCAACTATCGACACATCTCGATGTTGTCTTTATTATATTACATCTACCAAAGGTGCGCAATACGCTCTGTTTGCCAATTTATGTGTTGTATTGATATGGAAAACATTGCCTGACAAAAAGCGGATCAAGTAGCGAAAACGCCCCGTTTGCCGCACGGTAGCGGCAAACGGGGCGTGCAGATCGGTAGATCATGTGTGCCTTTTTCTTCTGTTTGCGCACAGCAGCAGTCCCGCTCCTGCGGCGGCGGCAGTCAAAAGCGCTGCCATCGGGAAAGCGACACCGGTCTGCGGCGTATCCGGCTTTGGCACGGCCGTAAAGGTCACGGTCAGCACCGCATCGGCCGTGATGCTGAGGGTGAGCGTTCCGTCCGCCGTAAGGCGGTCGCGGATGTTCCGCCCATCCAACAGCACGCTGCCGACCTGCATCCCGGCATCCGGCCGCACAGTCAGCCGCAGCAGACGTCCCTGCAGCACGCCGACGGACGAGCCGGCCGGCTGTCCGCTCTCGTCGAGCACACTGCCGCCGCTGCCGCAGTCCACCGTCACCGTGTGCTGCACCAGCGTAGCCGAAAGCTGCAGCTCTGCCGCCTGCGGCGACTGCGCCGCCGCGCCGTATCCGGCGCCGAGCACAGCCATCGTCAGCACGGCGCACAGCGCCGCACACAGCCGCTGTTTTGTCGTTCGCATAGGCGACGCTCCTTTCGCCTTTTGTATTTTGGATTTAGGCCACGTCGTTCGCCGTCGCCGTAAAGGTCAGCGTGTCGGTATAGTTGCCGGCAACGGTGGCAGCCGCCGTGTCGGTGATCTTCAGCGTCACGCTCTCCAGCGGATCGGTCACTTCGGTAAAGCTGTAGGCCGTCTTGGTGGTGTACGCCACGGCGACCTCGCCGTTTTTCAGCGCAAAGCCGTTTTTCGAGGTCACGGCCACATCGATAGAACCGGTCGTGAAGTTCGCCGCCGTCAGGCCGATCTCGCCGACGGTCTGATCGTCCGCACTCGTGATGTCCACGGTCTTGGTGCCGGACGGAATGGACAGCGTATACGCCACGTCCTTCGACGCGCTCAGTTCAAGGTCGGTATTCCCTTCGGCCGTGATCGTATCGGCAAAGGCACCGAAGGAGCAGGCGGACAGCATCAGAACAGCCAGAGCAAAAACAGCGATCTTTTTCATGGGATATATCTCCTTTTCCTCGTCAAAATGGGTGGGTGTTCGGATAAGTCGGTCACGAAACGGTCAGCTGCACCTCGATCTGCGCACCGTTGAGCGGCGTTTTGGTCGTCAGGTGGTAACAGTCGTACTTCATCGTGGCCGTATAGGTGCCTTTCGGCGGGATCTCGCTGACCTTGACATGATACAGCGCCTGTCCCGGCGCGATCAGTCCGCTTTGGTAGATCGTTTTTCCGTCCACGATCAGCGAGATCACAAAATAGCACGGGTTGCCCGCCGGGCAGTGCGGGGCGATACTCAGTTCACCGCTCTCGGCATCGATCCCGATCGTTTTATAGCCGGGGATCTGCGTATTCGCGGCGGTCGGGTCGCCCTTGTCCGGGCGGGTCTTTTCGCCGGTATAATCCTGTGCGCCCGGATCGATCTCACCGATCGACGGCGTGGGATCAGGATCGGCGCCCGGACTGCCCGGCCAAAAACGGACGGCGAGCACCGCACCTGCGGCAAGCACCAGAACGGCAAGTAAAATCAGCAGCCGCCCGGCCAGCGCCGGCATCAGCAAAGCGACATAGCGCCCGTCATTCGCGCGCCAAAACCCGCGCACGGCATATCTCAGGCGGCTGTACGTCCGATACGGACGCAGCGCCGCCCGGTCGTTTTGGGCATCGCCGGTCAGGTCCGTTGCCAAGCACTCTGCCGCCGGCGTATAGCCGTGCGGGCAGAACGCCGCCAGCTGTCGCTTGGTGTAGCAGGTCAGCGTCCTGCCGTTCACACGGAGCTTTCCGCCGTGATCCTCGGCACGCCGCTGGATGATCGAGCTTTCCATCGTCTGCTCCCGTCCTTATCTCGGTTTTTCGTTCAGCCCGCCGTGTAGGCGACCGTGAACGTCACGGTGTCCTTATACACACCGGCCGGCGCGGCGTTCCAATCCGCCTCGCCGATGGACACGAACAGATCCGTGCCGCCGGCCTCGCCAAGCGTGCTGCCGTTCGTGAACGCGATCGGCGCCAGCGCCGCTTTTTCCGCAGAGCCGTGCGCGGCGGCGGAAAGCGCATAAGCCAGCGTATTCGTGCCGTTGACATGGGTCAGCACATCGTTATGGGCGACCGTCACGTTAAGCGTATCATTCACGCCCAGGCGCAGCGCCGTCGCATACAGCGTGCCGAGCTTCTGCTCGCCGGCCGCCGTCATGTTCACCGGCGCAGACGGAATGGACAGCGTATATGCCACGCCCACATCGGCCGAAATGACCAGCTCGCCGGTCGTGGAGCTGCTTGCCGGAGAGGTCTTTGCCGGGTTTTCGCCATACCACACGGTGCTGTTGCCCGCCTCGTCGATCGCCGCGATCGCCAGATAGTAGGCGGTGTTCGCCGTCAGGCCGGTCAGTTCGGCAGAGGTCGTGCCGGTCACGGTAGCCAGCGGCTCGCCGGAGAGCGTACCGCCGAACGCAGACGTCGAGGCATAGACCTTGTACACGATCTGCTCGGCCGCGGTGGTGTCGTCGCTCGCCGCATCCCACGAAACGGTCAGCGAAGAAGAAGTGGCTGCCGTGATCTGCGCGTTCGCCGCAAAGGTCGGCGGCGTGGTGTCTTTGTAAGCAAAGATGGAAGGATCGGCCTCGACACGTTCTGCGCCAAGATTTACCAAATTATCCTTTGATTCGAGCGTAGACCAATCTGTCCAGCCGCTCAGACCGTTCTCGAAGGTCGAGTTGGTCAGCAGATTCGCTTTGTTTGCGTCGTCTGCCTTATATACGACCGGACGATAGAGGTATGCTTCTTCCCCTTTATATGCCCATCCGGTGCTGACTGTGACCATATAATCGCCCGCTGCTTTCGCATTGAATTCCACTGTGCGTAAGCCGGTCTTTTTGTCCGTCACGTCGCTGACGATCTCTGCGCTACCCCAGTTATACATCACAGACATTTTCAGCGTGTTCGATCCGACGGTCTGCTTAAAATACGCCTGATACACGTAATGACCCGTTTCTGTCAGCTTGACCGAATGCTGGACACGACCGAAGCCACCCTTTGTCAGCTGGATCTTCATCATGTACCCGCTCTCCGCCGAAGCCGAAAGCTGGTTAAATGCCGTCGGCAGCAGCAGCGCCATCATACACACCACAGCCAGAACGGACAGCACACGACGGCTGATATTTTTTCTCTTGCTCATGATGAACACATTACCTCCTTGTTGATTTTGGGGATCGCGATCCATTTGATCGGTACATTCCTCCTTCTGCAAAGCAACTCGAGCGCATGACCTCTTCGTCAAGCGGTCATGCTCCAAAGGCAGATCGATCTGTATGTCATAAACCGACAACACCTACCAACAACGGTTTTGCCAAAAACACCGTTTATTGATAGACGATCCGGTCATGCGCCGTGTAACAGTGGATCTTTTGCGCCGGAAAGTTCTTGCACTTTGCCCGGTAATATGTTATACTTTATAGTAGAAAATGCCACCGCGTTGCCATTTCATTTAGCAAGTTTAACTACATGAATAGGATAATATCCCCTTATATTTTTGATTATACCGGTTTTGCGATCAGTGAACAAGGCTGTTTCTTTGCAGGTTTATGTGCTGGATTGATTTTTTGACAAAATTCCGCTCCACCTTCACCGAAAAGGAGGAAATATCTTGAAGGTCTACCATTTTTCCGACCTTGCTCAGCATGGACAGACGCAGCAGGACGGCATCTCCATCGGATACAACGGTGTCGACATCCTCGGCGCTCATACGCTGCACGGTCATGACTATTATGAAATGACCTATATGTGTGATGGCGAAGGCGTGCAGATCATCAACCAAAAGCCCTACTATGTGCAAAAGGGGAGCGTCATCGTTTTAAGCCCACGTGATGTCCATCTGCACTATCCGTTGACAGAATTCTGTCCGTTGACCTGCTGTTTCGTGCGCACAGACCCTCTCGGTTTCCTCCCGCCGGAAACAGCCTTCCCGATCGTCGTGCATCTCGATCAGCGATACCAGTTGCAGATCGAGCAGCTCTTTTTTCTGCTCAATGAAGAGCTGAAAAACAAAATGCCGTATCACTCGCAGGCTGCCTGGCATTTTCTTGATTCTGTATTTCTTGTGATACAGCGCAATCTGCGCAAAGACCCGACGCTGTTGATGTGGGACAATGTGCTTTCCTATATCGTCAACAGTCTGAAAGACGTTGATTTTGCCACTGCCGTGCAGCTTTACGGTTGCTCCAGCAGCCATTTCTGCCGGATGTTCAAGCGGGATTTCTCGATGACATTCACCGAGTTTGTTACGGGTATGCGCATCCAGCGAGCCAAGGAACTGTTGACGAACACCTCTTACAGCGTCAGCGAGATCTATGAGCAATGTGGGTATAACAGTAATCAGCGTTTCTATTTCGACTTCAAAAAAGCGACCGGCGTAACACCGACGAAATATCGTAAGCGCGAACAGAAAACGCCGCAAAGCCAAACATCCAGCGTTCCCCCGCCCAGTGACACGCTGTCGATCCGCCAAAATATGATGGTAGAACAGGATCTAACATCTGAATTTTGATCCTAACGGGTCAAGTTTATCACGCAAAACTGACCGCCGTTCCTATAGGAGCGGCGGTCAGTTCGTTACTTGGTCAGTTTTACCGGCTGCGGATCCATGCGGCGCACCACGTGGGCCAGTCATTCAGTTGCGGCTCGACCATGCCGGTCTCGGCTTGAGCCAGCGATAGGCCGTGACATCCGTCCGGCGTGATGTGCAGCGCAAAAGGCACGCCGTTTTTGC
>ERZ808240.1239-NODE-1239-length-32129-cov-10.989181_pt1 | contig 32129 bp, 28 predicted proteins | sample MGYA00521084_ERZ808240 | MGnify/ENA primary metagenome ERZ808240 (study PRJEB31516, sample SAMN03275571) | gut metagenome | biome: mammalia-associated habitat; material: feces | host: Papio cynocephalus | place: Kenya | collected 2012-08-06 ... | reverse complement strand
GACTGGGCTACTGGCGCATTGCCGGAAGCCCGGTACTAAAATGTTCCATTACAAACGAAAGACTCGCAGTGGCGGTATACTTTGGCATCCTTAACTACTACGAGTCCTTGCACTTATGCGGTTGAACCGCCGTGTACCGGTCGGTACGCACGGTGGTGTGAGAGGTCGCCCCTCTTGTTATGAGGGGCTCCTACTCGATTCAGATATCCTGTTCCGCCAGCCACTCGGCACAAAGCTGTGCCCAATGACCTACATGTGGGGTATTCATGGCGAGATCATTTTCCCCATCTGCCAGTGCCAAGCCATGAACTCCTTCCGGAAAGCAGTGCATTTCAAAGGGTACCCCCGCCATTGTCAGCGCATAGCCTGTTGCAAACGCATTGCGCGGGTCATCACTGTTGGTTTGCCAGATGAAGAATGGAGGTGTATCACAGGTAATATTTGCCTCGGGCGCTAACAGCAGCCGTTGACGGCGGGTAATCCGGACTCCTCCCATCCCTGTCAGCGTCTCCTCCGGATCCCCAAAGGGATTCATAAAGAAACCGCCAGGATAAGCGACCACCGCAAAAGCGCCGTAACCCAACACCGCCGCATCCGGGCGACATGACTGCCGGTCTATCGGGTCTTTCGCATCAGCGTCTCCCAAATCGTAGATCGTCGCGCAGTTAGCACTGAGCATACCGCCGGCGGAGAAGCCCATCACAGCCACTCTCTGTGTAATCCCCCATTCCGCACTGTTCTGGCGCAGCAGCCGAATACAACGCTGCATATCATTAATTGCGTCAAAGCGGCTGTATGGCGCCAGGCGATAGGTTAGAATAGCACAGTTAAAGCCTGCATCCGCAAAATATTTTGCCACATGCATTCCCTCACAGCCGGTTCGGCTTTCAAAGCCTCCGCCATGGGCGACAACAATGGTCCCGCGTTTTTCCGAAATGTCCTGAGCAGGGATAAAAATCATTGACGGCTGCGTCTGCAGCGGATCCCTGTCATCAAAACCGGGGGCTCCCTTTGCCCAGAGAGGAATCTGCCGGAACCGTGCGATGGCATCGTTCCAGATTTTTTTGTTACCCTCCAGGTCAAAACTTCCGTCCGGTTTACGATGCTTGGACACATGACGAATAACGCTCTTCTCGGCAACAATCTGAGCAAGCACATCATAATTCTTCTCGTACAATATGGTTTCCTCCATCAGATAACAAATTGCTGCATATATCGCTTGCTCAGGATCAGTGAATTCAGTATCTTTTGACGGCTGCCCTCAAAGGCCCGATCCTCCACCTCAATACAGGCAAATCCGTCATACCCGATATCTGTCAGTGCGGAAACATAGCGTCCCAAATCCACATCCCCAAGCCCCGGAATCTTTGGGCGCATATAGTCCAGAGGATAGGCCAGAATCCCCACCTGATTCAGACGGTCCCGCAGCAGCTTGATGTCCTTGAAATGGACATGGAAGATTTTATCACGGAAGTCATACAAAGGAGTAATGTAGTCCATCATCTGCCAGACGAAATGAGACGGATCATAATTCAGCCCCAGATAATCACTGGGAAGCCGACTAAAAACCTCTTTCCACATAACAGGGGTGCACATCAGATTCTGTCCGCCGGGCCACTGGTCCGGTCCGAAGAGCATAGGGCAGTTTTCAATGGCAATTCTTGTTCCACATTCCTCTGCCAGTTGAATAATATCCGGCCAGACCTGCTCCACCAGCTTCAGGTTTTCCTCTTGCGTTTTGGTCTGATCTCGACCGATAAAAGTCGTAACCAGGTGAACATTCAGCCTTTCACTGGCGCGGATTACTTTTTTCAGATGGGCAATATTCGCCTCCCGCTGCTCCAGATTTCCGTCCAATGTGTTTGGATAGTATGCGAGCGCGGAAATCTCCACCCCCTTCTTAGCGCTGTAATCCAAAATATGTTCAAAATAGACGTCGTCACACAGAACTCGGTCAACGTCAATATGGCTGACTCCCGCATACCGCCGCTCTGCCTTTCCGGCGGGCCAGCAGGCAACTTCTACGCAGGAGAAGCCCATATCTGCGGCGACATCCATCATTTCCTCATAAGACCAGCCGTCCAGGATGGATGTTATAAAGCCAAGTTTCATCTTGCTACCTCCTCATGATTCAAAATGACCTCCCGACCGTTTTCACCGGACTGATAGATAGCTTCCAGAATCTGCGTCACAGTAAATGCCTGCTCCGGTTTTACCAGCGGCTCCGTGTCATTCAGAATTGCCAGGAGCCACTGCTTGGCCTCCTCATAGCCAGGATCTCCGGAAGCCCCCTCAAAGAAGGCCACCCCACCGCCGCCAACCATGTGCTCCTCCGTAAGGATGCCATTGTTACCACGGTTATAAATTAACGCATCCTTTTCATAGCTCATGCCGGAACGTATCTCCGCGCCAGCCAGGGTACCGCATAGTGTGGTAGATGCCTCCCTGGAGTCCAGATAGTTCAGCGCCCAGGAAGCCTCCAGGTTGATCGTTGAGCCATCTGCCATTCGAATCATTCCGAACGCAGAATCCTCCACCTCATAGGTTTCAGGGTCCCACGGTCCAAACGCATTCCCCTCAGTCGCTTGCGGTAAATGTCCCAGCTTGTAAAACACAGACCCCTTAACGCTCTGCGGCGCATAGTTATCCATCATCCATAAAGTCATATCCAGCGCATGTGTGCCAATGTCGATCAGAGGGCCACCGCCCTGCAAAGCTTTATTGGGGAACACGCCCCAGGTTGGTACGGCTCTTCGCCGGGTCGCCAGAGCTTTTGCGTAATAGATTTCGCCCAGTTCTCCCTTCCGGCATGCCTTGTACAGGGCCTGCACCTCCGGACGGAACCGATTCTGATAGCCGATGGTGAATTTCTTGCCGCTCTGCCGCCACGCGTCCAGCATAGCCTGCGCATCGGCAGAACTGCTGGCCATAGGCTTTTCGCACATGACATTTTTCCCTGCCGCAAAAGCGCCCACTGTGATTGGGCAATGCAGCACATTGGGTGTCAAAACATGGACGACATCTATTGTCTCATCCTTCAGCAATTCCCGATAATCCGTATAGGTTTTGGCGTCGGGCATTCCATACGCCGCCTTTGCCTTTTCGGCACGTTCCGGGATAATATCACAGAACGCCGCCAAATCACACAGCTGGGGAAGCTTGCTCAGCGCTGGCAGATGCTTGCCGTTGGCGATGCCGCCGCACCCGATAATACCGATTTGCAGTTTTCCGTTCTTCATATCATAAACCTCCGTTCAAAATTCCCTTCAGGGAAATGGTTTTCAGCTGTGTCATTTCCTCCAGTGTAGATACGGCACCTTCCCGTCCAAGGCCGGAAAGCTTATAGCCACCAAAAGGCTGGTGCGCCAACCGATAGTTTCCTGACCCTCCCAAAATACACGCTCCTGCCTGAAGTTGCTTTGCCGTGCGTACAGCCTTACTCATATCCGCAGTCATGACACCGCTGGAGAGGCCATAACAAGTCTGATTGGCAATCTCAACAGCCTCCTGCTCCGTTTCAAAGGGGATCAAAGGAAATACCGGTCCGAAAACTTCCATATCCTTGGCAATATCTGCGGTTTTCGGTGTACGGATAATCGTTGGAGCGACAAATGCGCCTGTCCTATTGCCGCCGCAGACCAAAGTGCCTCCCTGATCAAGCGTTTTCTGAATTTGGGCGATCACAACAGCGGCCGCCTCCTTGCGGATAACGGGGCCAAGCTCTACAGAGGGATCGGCGGGGTCGCCTATTCTCAGCTGCTCCAGACAATTCCTCAATGCCGCGGCAAAGCGGTCATAAATGCCCCTCTGAACAAGGAAGCGTTTGCTGGCACAGCAGGTTTGCCCCGCGTTTCCAATCCGGCCGGAAACCGCTTCCTCCAGCGCCTTCTCAAAATCGCAGTCATCATAAATGATCATCGGATCATTTCCGCCGAGTTCCAGAGAAACCCGCCGCAGATCCTTCGCGCAGGTTTCGGCAATACCAATGCCCACTGCCGTACTTCCGGTAAAGCTGACGGCCGCGACCCGCTTATCTTCCACTGCCCATGCCCCAATCTTACGGCCCTCTCCTGTCAGGCAAGAAATAGCCGCTGCGGGAACCCCCGCTTTTACCAGAAGTTCTGTAATCATCAGTGCGCTTCTGGGTGTCTTTGAAGATGGCAGCAGCACAACGGCATTTCCGGTAACCAACATTGGCGCCAGCTTATGGGCCGCCAGTTCTACAGGATAGTTGAAGGGAACAATGTTGGCGAACACACCGAGTGGTTCATGAATCGTAAATGCCAAGTCTCCCTGCGACCTCGGTTCCGCATTCATGGGCAACGTTTTTCCGTAAAAGGTATTGGCGGCAGAGCAATAGATTCTGAAGATGGCGGCATTGGCGTAGACCTCCGTACGGCACTGTTCAATAGGCTTTCCGCCCTCCTCGCACATAATCCTGGCAATACTGTCTACCCGCTCCGTTACCATGCAGGCATAACGCTCCAGAATGGCCAGTTTTTCGTGCAGAGGCACCGCATTCCAGATTTTTTGCCCCGCTACCGCAAGGTCAAGCGCTCTGTTGAGATCCTCACGGGTTGCATTGGGAACGGTATCCACCACCTGTCCCAGTGCCGGATTGACAACTTCCAGCAAGCCCCCATCAGACGCGTCCACCCACTGTCCGTTCAAATACATTCTCATAGCCCTGGCTCCTTTTTCGTCATAGCTTCGCCAGATACTGGCGGTCTTCCAAGATGGTGGTATATGGGTCGCCGGTATAGGCATATTCCCGTTCCACAATGTATGCCCGCACGCCCTGGCCGTCCGCTGCCTTTTTTAATTCCGACATGTTAATAATACCATCGCCCAGACGGCAATTGATCTTTTGATGCTCTTCAAAGATTGCTCTCTGCTCCGGTGTGAACAGCGGCCGCCCATCCGGGCTGCGCCGCACATTCTTGAAGAGCGAACGCAGGTCGTCCTCCGGCCCATATACCCTGGCGGTCTCTTTCACATGGATCAGTTCGAACCTTCCCGCGTGGGCACGCACAAAGTCTGCAGCATCAACACCGGCCCGCCATGCCCACGCTGCGTCCAATTCGAATGTGACCAGGTCCGGGTCCGTATTCTTCAGGAAAATATCAATAACAGTCTCATCTCCATAACGGTCAAAATCGTTATTATGGTTATGATAGCCGTACTTTAACCCCACCGTCTTCGCCGCTCGCCCAAGTTCATTCAGTTTCTCCGCTGCCCGGTACGCCTCGTCTCTGGATGTTACCGGAAGTCCCGGGCAGACAATATAGCGGCAGCCGGTCTCCGGAAGATACGCCAATTGGCCTTCCGTATCCTCAAGGTCTACATGCGCACTGATAACACTTAAACCATGATCCGCCAGAAAGGTTCGCAATTCTCTGGGGCTGTAGCCTCCGTAAGCACAGTTAAACAGTTCCAGACCCTGATAACCGGCTTTCTCTGCCATTCGGGTATATCCGTCAAAATCTTCCTTGATTTTTCCGACAAAAGAGGCCGTAATCAAATAAACTTCATCCATGTTCTTCATCCTCCATCATTTTGGCTGTACGATGCATGACCTCAAAGCACATCTGGGAGTTGTGGAAAGGACATTTGCCGCCGTTCAGCTTGTCGAATCCGTGCATGCCATCTACAATGTGCCCGCCGGTTTTGTCCACAAGAATGTTGCTGTACCAATCGCCGCGCTCCCGGTCTACGAAATAAGCCTCAATGAATTCCACCTGGGCCATACAGGCATCCAGGAATTTCCTATCCCCGGTCAGTTGATAACCGCAAAGCATTGCCGTAACCGCTTCGGCCTGAGCCCACCAGACACGCGAGACTTCCCGCTCCCCGCTCGTCAGATCGCCGCCGTTGCAGAGACTTCCGTAGGCGTCAAAATCCGCCTCCAGGATACGATACAGAACCTTTGTAACCAGTTCCTTCATTCTGTGCTTTTCATCCTCTGTACCCACCAATTGCGCAACAGTCATGGCAAGATAGGAGATCTCGCAGTCGTGCCCAAAGCTCTGCCGCGTTCCCACCCGGCTTCCGTCCGCCGCTACAATTGCTTTGAAGCAGCAGTACTCCGGGTCGAAAAGGCTCGTCAGAATAAAGTCCAGCATTTCACGCAAGCTCTTCCGGATCATTTCATCCGGCCGCGCACGATAGAACTGCACATAGGCCTGACATAAATGATGGGGGAACATGACAGCACCCTCCGGCATTTCAAAACTGCCGCCCTTCCCGAACCCCATCCCTTCAGCGGGTGTCCAGTCCCGGTTCATGTTGTTGTAGTAGCTGGCAGGCGCCCATTTCCCTGAATTTTCCAGCTTTCTGGCACATTCCATAGCCAGGTCGATGGCTCTCCCGTCATTTCTGGCCCTACCGTAGGCCGCACAGCCCATTACCCAAAAAGCCTCACAGTAAATCGGCTTATTATCTGCCAGTGTCTGACCCTCCGCGGATACCGAAGTATAGGCGCCGCCGAACTCCGGGTCATAAAATCTCTTCACAAGATCCGCGTAGGCATAATCCGCAGCCTCTGCATATTTCTGCTCGCCGAAAATTCGGTAGGCCGTGGAAAAGGCATAAACCATGCGGCCCGCCAGCGTCAGTCTCCGGGGCTCGGAATGATCAACCTGCATATCCAGCGTGACCCGGCCATAAAAGCCGCCATTTACCGGATCCCTGATAAAATCACTGCACCAGAATGGGAAAATACACTCCCGCGCATTATTCTCTGCCCAGTCGTGAAGTTTTTTCAATTGCGTATCCACTGGCAGCATCCTCTGTCAAAATAGATGGTTTTTCCGGTCTGAGCAGAGGTATAAATAGCATCCAGGATCTTCGTAACAGTCAATGCCTGTTCCGGCGTGACAAACAGTTCTCCCTTGCCGTAAAGCGCGTCAACCCAGATCCTCGCCTCCGCATCCTGGGGCATTTCCATGGGATTGCGGTCAATAAGACCGGGCATAGGGGGCCGGAACCCGCGCGTTGCGATGCGGCTGTCCACCTGGCGTCCCGCAATGACATGGTTTGCCACGACGCCATCGAACGTATCAATACCGCCCTTCGTTCCGCAAAGGCGGACCATGCCCTCATGGGGTGTCAGGTTCATTGCCCAGGAACAGCGGATGTTAATGAGCGCGCCATTCTTCATACGCACGAACCCAAATGCGGAATCCTCCAGTTCATACTTGGAGGGATCCCACGGGCCAAAGTCGTTTGCCATCTCATCCCGCGTAGCAAACGGGCCGATTTTTGCAAAGCTGGCGCCTGTAACACTGGCAACCTCATAGTTATTCATCATCCAGAGTGTCAGATCCAGAGCATGGGTGGCCATGTCAATCAAAGGGCCTCCTCCTTGCTCCGCCTTGTTGGTAAAAACGCCCCAGGTAGGGATTCCCCGGCGACGCCACGCCGTTGCCTCAGCATAGTAAATATCGCCCAGAGCACCCGTATCAACATATGCCTTCATTGCCTTGTGGTTATCCATATGCCGGTATTGATAGCCAATGGTCAACAATTTTCCGGTACGCAGATGGGTCTCATACATTTTCAGCGCATCGGCATAGGTGGCTGCCATTGGCTTCTCGCAGATAACATGCTTCCCCGCTTCCATCGCCGCACAGGATATCTCACAGTGTTTGACATTGGGGGTCAGCACATGAACCGCGTCAATTTCCGGGCAAGCCAGCAGCTCCCGATAATCCGTAAACACCTTTGCTCCGGGACATCCGTATTTCCTGCGCGCCTCCTCCGCCCGTTCTGGGATAATGTCGCAAAAAGCGTACATATCCACTCGTTCTCTCTGGGTAGCCATGCCAGGAAGATGTTTATCCATAGCAATACCCCCGCAGCCGATGAACCCGATTTTCAGTTTTTCCATAACGTAAAATCCTCCAATTTGTCGATATAGTGCTTTTGTTCTCTGTGAAATCTATTCTATTGAAGGTTTTTGTATTTCTCCATCAAAAAAGAAAACTGGCCTTTTGATTTTGATGCACTTTGCGCAATACAGTGTAAAAGTTGTGGATTCTGATTATTGAAAATATCACATACAGAAAAGAAGCCCCCCAGCAGGGGAGCTTCTTTGCTATTTACACAGAGTTCGGCCGGAATTCGGATCAAAAAAGTGAAGATATCGATTGTCAAGAGAAAAGCGCAATTCCTCGTCCCTCACCGGCAGCGGTCCATCCGGCGGAAGGACCGCCTGTAGCATACCGCTGGGGGAATCCAGCGTCAGAAGGATTTCACCATCTGTCTGGAACGCCTGGACCACACGGGCTGGAAAGCCCCCGGAGCACCGCGTCAAATGCACCGGCCGAAATCCGACGTTGAGCTTATCCGGTGCGGAGGATGGGACAGAGTAATCCTTATTCAGGAGATGCAAAAAACGGCGTCCATCATCGGTTCGGACCGGAATATCTTCCAGTATGTTCATTTTGGGTTCCCCCACAAATTCCGCAACGAAGCGGTCTACAGGCGCATTAAAGATTTGGGAAGGCGTCCCCACCTGGCGAAGCATCCCGTCCTTCATAACGGCAATTCGGCTGCCAAGCGCCAACGCTTCTCTCTGGTCATGCGTCACATAGATAAATGTAGTGCCCAGCGTTTTGTGAAGCTGTCGGATAACTTGCCGCATCTGAACCCGAAGTGTAGAATCCAAGTTGGAAAAAGGTTCATCCATCAGAAAGAGCTTTGGGCGGCGGATAACCGCGCGCCCTATGGCGACCCGCTGCTGCTGGCCGCCGGATAATTCCTTTGGCCGACGGTCCAGTAGCTTGGTCAGGTATAACGTCTCGGCCGTCTCCCGCACGCGCCTGTCCAGCTCATCTCTGGGAACCCGTTGATTTTTCAGTGTGAAAGCCAGGTTGTCATAGACATTCAGATGCGGGTACAGGGAATAATTCTGAAACACCATGGCAATATCCCGCTGCTCCGGAGGCATTGTATTCGCATTTTGTCCATTTATCCGAATCTCCCCCGCCACCGGACTTTCCAGACCGGCAATCATCCGAAGCAGTGTGGATTTTCCGCAGCCGGAGGGGCCGAGAATCACGAAAAATTCTCCATGTTCCACACACAGCGAGAATTTTTGCAGTGCGATAACCCCCTCATCGGTAGTATAGAGACTCTGACGCTCCCGTTCCAGACTCTCCCGAGCCTTTCTTCGCCCCGGCAGCCCCCCGGGCTTCGTAAATGGATAGATCATCAGGAGATTCTCCAGTTTCAGCTCCGCCATAATGCGCCTCCTCAGTTTTCCTCCAAAGCTTTTGCCTGCTCTAAAGTGGTCAGCTCCCGCGCCTGCGGCAGTTCGTCTTCATTCAAAGTCTCCTCGTCTGTTGTCAAATCCCAGGACTTCTGGAACGCCGCAAACGCTTTTTCCATAGGTCCTGCTGCCAAATCCACAAAAACTGCCGGCAGAATCAGTGTCAAGAGGGGATTAAAGTCCATCAATACAATGACAATTGTCAGAAGCGACAGCAGGATAACATCCGCCAACGGATGTGACATTGCAAAATACAGCGCCAGCCGCAGCATGGTCCCCAGACTGCCCCGGAAACGGGACAGGACTGGCCCCAGCCACAAGATGACAAAGACCAACATAAGCGCCATCAGGCAGCCAATGACGAAATAGGCCAATACCCAGCCATGGGCGGCATTTTGATAGCCAAAACGCAGACAGAATGCCAGAATTCCCCCAGACATCAGTGCCAGAAGCGTCAACGGAATTCCCTGGCGCAGATTGTCTTTCCACGTGGTAAAAAAGTCTTGGATCACGCCGCTTCCGCTGCCTCGCAGGACCTTGACAGTAGTGTGGTAGGCCGCCGCGCAGGATGGCAAAACCGTGACAACCGGGACACATCCCATCAAAAAGAAAAAGCTCACAATCATCATGTTGGCAATTCGTGTCAAGGCTCGCATAAAACCGCCTTCGTAGCTGAAAAAAACCATAAGAAACCTCTTTATCTAAAAAAGCAAAAATCAGATGACTACCGTAAACGGCAATGCCGGATGGTCAGCGCTGTTGAACAGCGTTGCCTCGCAATAGTCAACCACCGCGTATTCCAGGCGAATACGGTCCGTTACTCGAAATCCCGGAATATGTATTGTCAGTGTATCCTGTTCCACGGCGCAGCTCCAAATTCTCTCCTCTCCGTTGACCGTCAACCGAATCGGCGTGTTGCCGGGCCGCAGTCCCAATCCTTCGGCGCAGTCTGAAAAGCGGATTCGCAGTTCTCCGTCTCTTTTCTCAACGTGCCAAACCTGCGGTGGATCGCTTGCCAGCGCCTGTCCATATACATGATGCAGTGCCTGACGGGCAAGCCGCTGCCCCACTGGCTGCTTCTGCTTCGGGTGAATTTCATAGGGCATCCCTACATCCATGGTGCAGACGAGCCAAGCGCAATCCGTTCCGCGTACAGCTTCCTCCTGAGCCTGCCGAATGGGTACATAATCCAGAGGATTCCAACCGCCCGGATTCTTGTAGGTCGGCAGCTGCACCAGTAGGAACGGTAGCTGCCGCTGCCAGGCATCCCGCCAGCAGCGAATCATCTGCATCAGAAGCCCACGGTACAAATGCGGATAATTGGTATCCTCCTCCCCCTGATACCACAGGAAGCCCTTTAGCGTATAAGGGATCACGAGCTCCAGCATGGTATGATACAGTGTAGTCGCGGCGAACGGGGAAAAAGGCGCGTATTTGGTGCGGCGGAACCGTGCAATCTCCTCAGGTGACGGCGCAAAAGCGGAAGGTACTTCTATAGGTGTTTCCATCATGCGATCTATAGCGGCCAGTGCTTCAGGTGTGTTGCGTTGACGGTTTGCCTGTCGGTATTTTTCCAGCTCCCGGGGCAAGTCCAAATTCTCTGTGTCTCGCCGGAGCGCCAAATAGGTATCCAGATCACCGGTAAGGTAGCTATCGTCCATCCAACAACTGGCGGAAGTTCCGCCCCAAGTGCAGTCTATCACGCCGACCGGCACACCGTCAAGCCCCTGTGACAGTTCACGCTGGAAGTAATAGCCTACAGCACTGAACCAGGGCAGATTTTCCCTGTCCGCAATACGCCAGAAGCCCTGGTTTTCCAGGTTTTTGTCCTCCGGCTCCTGTTCATAGGATATCTTTGGGCAACAGTAATAGCGCAAATCCATGTTCGGCGGGAGTTCGTAGGCCTGCTGCCGCCGAGCGTCATACTTCATAAGGAACTCCATATTGGACTGACCGCCGGCAAGCCACACCTCACCAAGGCAAACATTCTCGCAAGTCGCGGTTTCCGACCCAGATTGCGCCACCAGTTTCAAGCCTCTAGCGGTATCCCCCGTCGACAAACGCACGCTCCAGCAGCCCCGGGCATCTCCGTGCGATACCGCGAACAGCTGGCCAAGGCGCACCGAAACCTCCGCGCCGGGATCACACTGACCCCACACGCAGATTTCCTCCCCCCGCTGCAACACAGCATAGTCCTGGAAAATTGGTGCCAAGTTCAGCATAATAAACGACTCCTTTTTAAAAAGAATGGCTGTGAAAATCCATGTTCTCTTCGCTGTGGACGTTGAGCGACATGGTTTTTCACAGCCCTTAAGTTAAAACGGCCGAATTATCAGCCCTTCACGCCGCCGACGACCATGCCTTTTACCAGTTCTTTCTGAATAAAGGGATAAACCATCAGAATCGGCAAAATCGCTATGATAGCAATCGCCATTCTGGCACTTTCTGTAGGCAGCGCTTTGTACGCCAGAGCCGCGCCTTCCGCAGCGGCAGAGCTGGACTTGAGAAAAGCGATGCTATCCATAAGCTTTTTCAGATAAACCTGAATGGTAAAAAGCTTGGTATCGTTGATATAGTACATACCGTTTGTCCAGTTGTTCCAGTAACCAATGGCGGCAAACAGGCCGACAGTGGTCATAACGGGCTTTGACAGCGGAACCATAATCCGTGTATAGATCCGCATATCGTTTGCACCGTCAATTCGGGCAGCCTCAACGATTTCATAGGGGATGTTGGCAGAGAAATAATTGCGCACCATTAGAATATTCATAGCACTCAGCAAAGATCCGGGAAGAATATATGCCCAAATGGTATCCTTGATATGAAAGAACTGAGTCCAGACAATGTAGGTTGCGGTCAAGCCTCCGTTGAACATCACCGTGAAGAACGCGAAAAACGCGAAAAAATTTCTCGCTCTGAAATCCTTCCGGCTTAAAGGATATGCAAACAAGCTGGTAAGAACCAGGTTTCCCAAAGTACCGGCCACCGTTACCAGGATGGTCAATGCGTAGCACCGACCGATGGTATAGCGCTTGACCCAAAGGAAATCATAGGCAGCTGTTGTAATTTCCTTTGGGAAGAAGCTGTAGCCATACTTGCTCAGAGATGCCTCCGAGGAAAAGGAGACGGCCAGCATCAGAAAGAAAGGAATAATACAGTAGACCGCCAGCAGGGTCATAAGAACCATGGAGAAGCGATGGAAAGCCAACTCGTCCTTAATTTGACTGACATTTCTTTGTTTCTTTTTCATATTCTCACCTCATCAGAACAGCGCGGTGTCCTCATCGACCAACTTGACAATCGTATTGGAAACCATGACCAGGATAAAACCGAGGACCGCCTGGAAAACGCTGGCTGCGGAAGACATGCCCACGTTGTTCATTTCCAGCAGCGCCCGGTACACATAGGTATCAATGGTCTGTGTGGTCTTGATGATCATTCCGGAGTTCAGCGGCACCTGGTAGAACATACCAAAGTCGGAATTAAAAATCTTACCGATGGACATCAGCAGCATCAGTGTAATCATGGGCTTCAGCAACGGCAGGGTAATGGAGAAAATTTGCCGCATTTTGCTGGCCCCGTCAATCCTTGCGGACTCGTACAGTCCCTTATCAATACCGCCGATGGAGGCCATGTAGATAATGGAGCTCTGTCCGGAGCACTGCCAGAAGTGGACGATCGTCAGAATCAGAGGCCAATATTTTGCGGTTGCATACCAATTGATCGGATTGTCCTTGAACAGTGTATGGTTCAGATAGCCAAAATTAGTGCTCAAGAAGGAATATACGATATAGGACAGGATAACTGCAGAAACCATAGATGGGAAGCAGATAATGGGCTGGATAACCTTTGCCGCCTTGCTCTTAGATATCTCCGCCATACAGATGGCGATGAACAGAGCAATCACCATGCCCAGCAAAATCCACACCACGTTGTATAGCAGAGTGTTGCGAATCATGATGCCTGCATCCTTGGTGGCAAACAGGAACTCAAAGTTTTTCAGGCCGCACCATGGACTTTTGAAAATGCCGATGGAGAAATTCACCTTTTTGAAAGCAAGCAGGATGCCAAACATGGGCAGGTAGTTGTTGCAAATCAGGTAAGCAATACCCGGAAGCATCATCAGATAGAGTGGAAGCGTTCGTCGGAACGTTTCCTTCCGTCTGGCCTTCTTTTTTGCTGCCAGTATGCCGTCATACTCCGATGGGGATTGTGTTTTCTGAGTCATATCTCCTCACTCCTTTTAGGAATAGTGCTATTGTAGCAGGAAACACCACTGCAGGCATTCAAAAAAGTACAGTGACTTTCTCTTTTTGTGCGGCGGTTTTCCTGGCGTAAGATGAATAAAAATGGCCGTCAGTCATAGACCAACGGCCATTTAAAATGGAGTCTTTACTTGGAGGCCAGCCAGGCGTCAACCTGGGCCTGGTACTCGGCAATGATGTCGTTGATACCGGCTGCTTCCAGATCCGCCAGGAACTGGGGTAGAACCTCATCGGGATTCACATCGCCATAGGTGAGCGGCTTAAAATACTGGTTGTAAACGTTGCTGACGGCAGCAACCTGTGTGCTGACCTTTTCGCTGGAAGGCATAAAGCCGAACAGAGGAGGATACCATGCGGTGTCGATAAGTTCCTTCATGAACGCCTTGTCAGACTCAGAGGTATTTCCGTCAAAACCATAGAGCAGGAACTGATTGCCGAAAGCACCGCAGGTATACAGAGCGGTATAGGGCACGGTGTTGATGTCCAAACCGGCAGGATACTGGATGGAGGTGTGATCGGCGTTCCACTCCCAGCTCTCGCCTTCCAAGCCATAAATCAGCGCGTTTGCGATGACCTCATCAGTCCAGATCAGATTCATCATCTTGGCCGCAGCGCTGGGATTGCCGGAGGTATAGGGGATGCCATAGGTCAGGGTATTGGTAGTCATATCGGAGCGGCCAATTTCCACGGACTTAAAGGTTGCGCCATAGGTGTTGTTCATGGTAAACATCTGGTTGATGGTCTCAATGCTGTAGGCGTGTCCCATCACAACGCCCTTGGAGGAGCCAGACATAACCAGCGCATCGTGGGTCTGCGTGTTGGTGGAGCCCTCAGGATCGGAGAAGCCTGCCTGACGGTGCTGATATGCCAGCTCGACGCCTCTTTTGAAAGAGTCGGTAGCAAAGTAGTTCACCAGTTCAGTGCTCTCGCCGACGGTAGCAGTATAGGTACCTACCACGGAGGTATGGTCCTCAAAGCTGGTCAGGTTGATAAACTGATTATTGAAAACCTCAAAGATCTCATTCGGATATTTCTCTTTCATCGCCGTAAGAGCCTCGGTCAGGGTATCCAGATCGTGCACCTTGCTCATATCATAAGCATCGCCATAGGCTTCATTGTAGATATACTTCCAACTCAGAACCTGCCCCTTGTAGCAAGGAATGGCGTAGACGGTGCCATCAATGGTTCCGCAGGCGATCCAGTCCTTAATCACATCAACAGCGCCTTTCAGCTCATTGTCCAGATAGGGCGTCAGATCCGTGAAGTAGCCATTGGTTACAGCGGTAGGCAGGTCGCCCAGCGTGTAAATAATATCCCAGGTAGCGCCGGAGGCAAGATCCATGTTCAGGTTGGTTGGATAATCGAACAGTGAAACAAACTGGATGTCCAGTTCAAAATCGGTAATACCCAGGTCGTCACGCAGGTGTGCGTTGATAAAATCCTCAACCTTTTCGACTTCGTTCTCGTTGGGGATAGCCTGCATGGTGGGGAAGGCAAGCTTTACCTTGTAGACTTCGCCAGCCTGTGTTTCCTCTCCTTTTGCGGCAGCAGCGGTAGCGTCATTGGACTTTGCTTCGGTGGCACTGCCTCCGGAATTTCCCGAGCAGGCGGCCAGGCTGAAGACCATAATCATGGCCAGCAGCAGAGACAGAATCTTTTTCATAGTTTTCTCCTTCATATTTTTTACCGGCGTCTGCTTTCTTTCGCCGACATCCATATCTTGCCAAACTTTCAGCACTTTGTCTTTTGATTTTCTTTTGTTAGCTTTTTAAAATGTGCAAAATAACAAATAGCAAATTATAATTCTCTGATTATGTAAAAACCAGTTTTGAAAAAATACAAGAACGTGGCTGCCGGCTTTTGCCGCAGCCACGCCATATATCATTCTTTGGTGTTTTCCAGCAGGTATTCGATCATAGCAAGGGCTTCGTCCAGGTGCTCGCACCGGGCAGCAATGCCAACTGCCACAGGTCCGTCATAATAGCCCGCCCTATGAAGGGGAGATCCGTTTTTAAGGAGAATCCCGCCTACTTTTTCCTGGCCGGTCTCTGCCTGATAGCGGATCAGCAAATCTGCGTGCTCCTTCTGCAATTCCTGTGAAAGCAGAAGCTCCAAATTCTCAAAACCGTCCTGAGCCGTATACCGCTCAAAAACCTCTGGATTCGCCGCGAACAAGTCCATGTCCCCCATAGAAAACAGCGCGTAAAGCACCTCGATGGTGGAAATGTCCTCCTCTACCAGTTCCGTTGCGTTCGTGTACGAAAGGGATGCATCAACACTGACCGTGCTGCCTAGGTTCCTGTCCTCCAAAGCCTGGGTGAAGACGGAGCTGTCTCCCTCATTGGCATTTACCAGAACGGCATACATATCTATTTTTCCCCGGCCAGACTGATAGCTCAGCGTATAAATCAACAGCGCCGAAGCCAGCACTAGCAAGCCAATTGGCAGTTTGTAGTAGTCCCAGAAATAGACTATTCGCTGATGCGGCGTCAGAGATTCTAGTTTTTCTTTTTCTGCCCAAAAAAATTTTTGAAATTTACGCATCGCTACACTCCCTGGTCACCCTGTCGGCTCGCGTTTTCCCGCCAGCCAACAGGACTAACCCCCGAAAATTTATGAAACACCGTAGAAAAATAAGAAATATTCTCAAAACCGACCTCGCAGGCAATTTCGCTGACGGTCTTTGAAGTGCTCAAAAGCAGCCGCTTGGCCTCCTCTACTCTGCGCTGGTTAATATATTCCCGCAGACTCATGCCAGTTTCGCTGCAAAATCGCTTGGAAAGGTAGTTTGGCGTAATAAAAGCGATATTTGCAAGCTCTTCCCGATTAATGTTCTCCCGAAAATGGGCCTTGATATACTGCTTTACTACACCGATTACATCGGAATTATCTGATCCGGCATCCAAAGCTGCCACCGCCCTGTCATAGAGACCCATTGCATAGTTCTCAGCATCCAGCAGAGAACGCTCCGCATAATAGTCCAGATCCCACAGATTGCCGTCCCGGAACAGCTCGTGGGGATGGATACGGTTGTCATGCAGCAACGCATAAAAGCATTGCAGCAGGTCATGGTGGAACATGGTCATATCCCGCTCGATGCCGCCCCGACTGGCGGCAAGCTGATTCAGAAATGTCTCGATGGTCGTCTGATACCCCGTGCGGTCCCTTGTCTGAATTTTGGGGAGCACATCCGCCACATTCAGGTGCAATGCGACATCCTGCACATTTTCCCTGTATAGTTCTCCCACGGCCAGGACCTGGCCCGTACGCAGGCGGCATTTCCGCAGCAGCTCCTGCAGCTGCGTATGGGACTGCGCAAAGCGGTAAAGGCTATCCGGCTCGGAAATCAGGCATACAGGGCTAATCTCCATATGCGTCATGCATATCTGCACAAATCGGCGGCAGCGGCGGTGCAGCTCCTCCTGCGTGTATTTTTTCTCGGGAATCAGCAGGGTCAGGCGATCGAACCGATTTCCATGATCCTCCAGGCTGAAATCGAAATCCAGGCGGTCAGCAATTGCCTCCTCCGCCAGATAGGCAAACGAATATCCTGCCAGTTCCCTGGTCCACCCAACCTGTACGGCACTGCTCAGATCCGCCGTAATGAGAACCTGCCTCCAGAGGGTTGACATATCCAGCTTTACCTTTTCCCTACGAAGCGCCGTGTCAATCTTCTTTGGTTCCGTGCCATATACGCCGTCCCCCAAAGCGCGCAAAAAGCTTTTGCGAAGAGTGATCCGCTGCGTATTTGTGCCCTCCCGAAAGGATTTTTCCGCCGCAATTCGCTGTGAAGCCTCCGTCATTTTCTTCAATGCCGTTTTCACTTCCTTCATGTCCAGTGGCTTTGTCAGATAGTTGGATACGTTGTAGTGAATGGCTTCCCGGGCATATTCAAAGCTTTCGTAGCAGGTCATGAAAGCAAACTGCGTATTCAAGCCTTTTTCCCGGACAAAACGCAGAACCTCCATACCATCGCACAGAGGCATGCCAATGTCGCATAGAACAATCTCCGGTCTCTCTTTCAGCAGCAGTTCCTTGGCTACATTTCCATTATAAGCCCGGAGAATCCGAGAGATCCCGAGTTCAGCCCAGTCAATCTGGTTTTGGATTACATCCAGTGTGGAAATATCATCGTCACACATGAGCAGTTTCATCCCTGTATTGCTCCTTTCTCTGTTTTGGGTATCCAAATTTCAACCATTGCGCCGCCTTCCGGCAGATTAGACAGGCGCAGCAGGTCGCTCCTGCCATAGGTCAGCATCAATGTTCTGCGAACATTTGTCAGCCCCAGATGTTCTTTTGGATTTTCCGGAACCGCCGTAGATCGGATACGCGCAAGGGCCTCCTGTGAAAATCCCTGTCCGTTATCCTGAACACTGATCCGCCAGCCGTGGAATCCCGGCTCATCCGCAGGTTCACAGCGAATACGCAGTTCCAGGGTGGAATAGAGATTCATGGCGTGTTTAAATGTGTTTTCCACTACAGTAAACAGCAGGAGATAGGGAATCTCCAGATTTTCCGCCCCCGGATCCATCCAGGTTTCCACGCAGACACTGTTCGGGAAGCGAATCGCCTGCATTTTCAGATAGTTATCAATGTGGGCAAGTTCCTCCGTTACCAGCACCTGCTTACACTGCAAATTCAGCATATACCGCATGAACTTCGCCAGTGCCGCAATGTACTGCCGGATTTCCTCATTTCGGTTCTGATAGGTCATGTTGCTGACGGTGGTGATGGCATTCAGAAAGAAATGAGGCTGGATCTGCGCCCGAAGCATTGTCAGCTCATCCTGCCGCTTCTGCTTTTCTCTGGCACGAAGCTCCACCCTGGCCTGGTGCGCACTGATAACCATGGCATTAAAGCTGGCAGAAAGCGTATTGAACTCCCGGCTGTCCCAGTCCTCTCGCATCTGATAGGTCAGGTCTCCGGCCTTCACCCGTTCTGTTGCCTCCAGCATTTCCAGGACAGGCACAGAAACCATTCGGTATAGCACGTACACCAGCACCAGCAACAGCAGAATACAGCACAACCCCGCCAGCAACAATAATCGCAGCGTTGATCCCCAAATAGGCGCCGTATTGCCTTCCTGAACTGCCAGCAGCAGTTGCGCGTTCGCGGTCGGGAAATCCGTCATCAAGAAGGTGGACTTCCATGGCGTCCTCGGTGCAGCAGTCGCATCCAGAGACAGATTCCCCCCCCAATCCTCCCCTGCTATGCGGTAGATCTCATTTTCATGGAGCAGCGCGCAGGTATAGTGTGTGCCCAGTATATGCATTTTGGAGGTCAGGTCAAAATTGGTCAGTTCTCCTAAAGCGCCAATGTGGTATTTTCCCAAATTGATGGATCGAAAGAAATATGGCCTGTCCTCAATCAGCACCAGTTGCCAATACCTGTCCAAAATAGACTGTGTAGGATAGTTTTCCATGTTCAGATAGCGCTTAATCCCCAGCAGCTTTTCGCTCGACGTTGCACTGGACAGATTGTCTCTGGCCGTGATAATGGGTGCGTCCGAATCATCAGAGAGAATAAACAAAACATCCAAACCGGCTACACCACTGATCTTTGTATTCATTATTTCGGCGCAGGTTTTTCGAGTCTGAAAATCCATCGGCGGTGTTCCCTTACGGAACTGAACTCCGCTGGTATAGAGGGTCTTGGCTACCTCTTCTATATATGACCCGTATGTATCTAACCGGTCCTCCATCATTGCAGACCATGTCTGCACGGCCCGCCGGTTTTCCGTTTCGTAGCTGCGCTGCAGCCATTTCTGAAACGTTTCTCCAACCAACAACACGAAAATACTCAAAAACGCTAGTAAAACCGCGGCAATGGAAAAAGCAATACCCCGCCATGAAAATTTCGTTTTCTGTTTCATACAATCACCTTTTGTATTATAGCACACTTTTAAAAATGTGCCATTAAAAACCGTTTGATTTTCTTTCCTGTAATTTCAAAAATATACACTGGCAATATCCGGCGCATTTTCATCTTTCGTAAAATGCCATTGGCAATGAGGAAGATGTACAAAAGAGTCTTGGAATTCCCCTGGAGGAAGACGTTACCGCAGGTCGGTTGGACCGGCAGGCCTATCAAGCCTTAAGTGACCGGGTATTGCATGCCTTTCCAAATCTGAAAATGCTTGCCATAACCCTGCGGGAAAGCCACAGCGCTGACTGGAACACCTGGTCCGCCTGCCTCAACACCCGGGATCATTTTTACACATCCCGCAATTACGAAATACGAAACATTGTCGACCGTGTCGGCGGTGGTGATAGCTTTGCCGCCGGACTTCTGTATGGTCTTACACAACTGGGCAGCCCGGAAAAGGCACTGGAGTACGCCGTAGCGGCATCCTGCCTAAAGCACTCCATTTCCGGGGATTTTAATCTGGTTACGGTAGAAGATGTAGAAAAGCTTCTGTCCGGAGATGGCTCCGGGCGGGTTCAGCGATAAGCAACTGGGAGGGAAGAGATACATGAAACTTGGCATCATTGCGCCGGTTGCGGAGGAGAGTTTTCAGAGGGCCCGCGATCTGGGTCTGGACTTCGTGGAGTTCTGCATCAACGGAACAGATCACGGAGAACGTCTGCTGACACTGCAATCAAACATTCGCAGCTGGATAAAAAAATATGGTGTGACAGTAGGCTCCATCGGGCGCTGGAAAGCGGAAATTTTGAAGCCAGACGGGACCGTAGATCTGGAGGAGATTCGCATTGCCAAAGCACTGGAGCAGGTCTCCGCTGATTTGGAATGTCCAAACTATATATGCGGCTGCAATTATCGTTCAGGCCAGAGTCTGTTCTCCAATTACTGCAGGGCTGTTGAATTTTTGGAGCAGACTCTGAACAGCGCTCCATCAGGTGTGAAGATTTCCCTATACAACTGCCGAAAGATGAACTTTCTAAACACAGAAGAAGCCTGGCAGATCTGTTTGGGACATTTCCCGGAGTTGGGCATTAAATTCGATCCCTCACACAGCCGCTATGCAGGAACCGACTATCTTCAGGAAGCTGCTCAATGGGGCCACAGAATCTACCATGTTCACCTGAAAGGTTCGCTGATCGTAAACGGGCAGCGTATTGATGATCCGCCCGCAGGCCTGGATCAAACCGATTGGCCCACCCTTCTCAATATCCTCCGTGCGAAGGGCTATAATCGTAATCTGAGCATTGAACCTCATTCTCCTGTCTGGCAGGGAGAACTTGGCGAAAAAGGAATCGCATACTCAGTCCGGTATTTCCGCGAACTGCTGCTGTGAGAAAGGAAGTAATACAATGATACAGTACGCCTGCATCGGTGCCGGTGGCATTGCCCGAAAGAAGCATCTACAGGGCTACAGCCGTCTGCCGCAGGTCCATCTGGCAGCCATTTGCGACACAAACTCCGCCGCGGCAGAGGCTCTGGCGAAGGAATTCGGTATTGCACATGTCTACACGGATTACACAGAGATGCTGGAAAAAGAAAGACTCGACCTTGTCAGTATCTGTACGCCCAATTATACTCATAAAGAAATTGCAATCGCGGCCTTGGAACATGGCGCTTGCGTTCATGTCGAGAAGCCTATGACTGTAAACGCATTGGAGGCCCGGGAGGTTTTGGCCGCGCAGGCACGAACCGGGAAAATCGTGCAGATTGGACTTAACAAACGATTTACCCCCAGCGCAGTCTTGTTGCAGCAGCTGTTGGAGCAGGGATACTTTGGCGAGATTTACCACGTCCGCTGTGGCTGGGAGCGCAGCAGTGGCATTCCAGGAACCGGCAGATGGTTTACGAACAAAGCCATGTCCGGCGGTGGCGCGTTGATTGATCTTGGTGTACATTATCTGGACCTTGCAATGATGGCGATGGGCTGGCCAACCCCAGCCCGGGCATTAGGTTCCATCAGCAGCTGCTTCCTTCACGGCGGCGGTCGTATCCGCCGAGGCTATCGAAGTGAAGGCGGCATAAACAATGTAGAGGACTCTGCCTCCGGTACCGTAATCATGGAGGATGGGCGTGAACTCACATACGCTTTCCGCTGGGCATCCAATACAGAAACCGAAACGCAATACATACAGGGAATGGGCACAAAAGCCGGTTTTCGCCTGGATGGGGAACGTCTGGAACTATATACCCAGTTGGGAGGTGTCATGTTCCGCATGCTTCCGGACGAGAAGACCCTTCCGGAACCGGTAACCGAATACGAAAGCATGATACGCGCCATAGATGGGTTAGCGTGCTGCAAAGCCTCTGCTACAGATGGAGCAAAGGTAATGGAACTAATCGATCTGATTTATGCATCCTCCGTCACCCGGGAAGCCTAGGCTGTGTGTCCTGGCCATCCCATACAAAGCCCCCGGCAGCAAACTGCCGGGGGTTGTTTTTTTAAGAGGGCCTAATTGAATCAAGTCAGATTCGCTTCCATGTTGCCTTGTTACTTCCGTGCGCAAATGCATGGTTGCTGCCTTCCTCCGTGCAGAGCGTATCGCCATCAAAGCGGAAGGTCATATAACGCTCGTTGCAAGTTTCCAGCATACGCATCGTAATTTTGAATTCATGGTCAGACACCCAGCACCCGCTGCACAATGCAATCGAAGGCATATCCGGAAGATCATTGCGAATTTGCGTGCCGTCCATGGCCGAATGCAACATCATAGCCTTTCCATCTTCCATGCAGGTTATCGTGCAAGTGTTATTCCGGAAGGAGAACGCGACCGTCTTCGCGCCCTCAGGCAGCGGAGCACCAGACATAAACTTTGTCATTCCCGTATCCAGCAAGGAGAAATAGCCATCTGTTGCAGCGTAAACACTACCGTTCAGCTGCTCCTGCAGTGCCGACTCCGGGCTGCGGCAGGGAGATGCCAGAGCCAGTCTCTCCATACGGCGCGCCAGGTGCTCGGAAGCCGCGGCATCGTCGGGCAGCGTCTCCACTGTCGCATCGGGCAAGGATTCCAGCCACTCCCAAATAGTGTCAAGGGCTTTCTGTGGCATGGCCCCGCCGGTAGAGCCGGAAGCATTCTCCGTAATAGCCAGCAGCATGTCCCGATCCGGGAAAACAATCGTGAACTGCCCCATTGCGCCATCAGCACGATAAACGCCCTTTGGCCGGCACATCCAGATCTGGAAGCCATAGCCTACAAAATTGTCCTCAGCAAGAGGATTCACGGCTCGCTCAGAAGCGGAATCGTTTTGCTTGGAGGTTGCCAATTTAACATACTCCTCCGACAGAATCCGCTCTCCATCCCAAACGCCGCCGTCGGCGTAAAGTTTCATTAGACGCAGGTTGTCCTCGGTCGTTGCGAACAATCCGCCGCCGCCTATCTCCATGCCGTCTGGCATGGTAATCCAGCGCAGATTGTCAGCATCAATTCCAATTTTGTCAAACAGCCGGGGTTTCAGATAGTCATGCAGCCCCAGTCCGGTCCGTTTTCGGACAATTGCACCTAAGAAGGTGGAGCCGGTGGAATTGTACATGAATGCAGTACCGGGGACATGGTTGACCGGCGTTGCCAGAAACTCGCGAATCCAGTTCACGCTGGGACGAGGCATGGTATCCATTCCGCATCCCATGCACAGCACATCCCGTACGGTGAGCTTTTTCAGATTTTCAGAGGGATTTTCTGGGACTTCGTCAGGAAAAATATCCACGATTCTGTCAGTAAGCTTCAGCACCCCCTCCGTGCAGGCAATACCCACAGCAGTTGCTGCATAGGTTTTAGTATGGGACTGCAGGCCATGGCGGACACCGGGTGCGTAAGGCGCCCACCAGCCTTCGGCACAAACCTTGCCGTGCCGCATAATCATCAGTCCATGCGGTTCGGCCCATCCTTCTTCCAGCTTATTCAGCAATTCCTCAATGGAAGCAGAAGGAATGCCGACAGACTCCGGGGTTGCGCGGGGAAATTCTTTTCTCATAATAGTTCCTCCTTAAAGTTCTGCGCCTTTGACTTTTTTTATCCATTTCTCGCTCTTCAGCCGGAATAGGCACCATGCAGCCTTTACGATCTGGTCGAAGTGCAGGAAAATATAAATCCAGAATGCCGGTAAATGCAGGCCAAGCCCCGCCAGTGCACCCAGAGGCACAGCCAGAAGCCACATTGTCGTCATATCTGCCACCAGTAGGAACTTCGTGTCACCGCCGCCACGCAGCACGCCCTTTGTTAAGATGGAATTTGTAGAGCGGAATATGATGATAATGCTGACGGCATTCATCAGCTCGAATGCAATTTCCCTGGTTTGCGCGGAAATATTGTAAGCGTTAACTACAGGTGCGGCAATGACCTGAATAGTTGCTGCCGCAATGACGCCAATGATAAGGCCCAGGATTGCATAAGTATATCCTTGGCGTTGGGCATCCTCAATACGCCGCTCGCCCAGAACCTGCCCCGTCAGGAAGCACCCGGAGAATGACAGACCCGTAATAAAAATCGTACTTACCCGCTGAATCACGTTGGTAATTGAATTGGCGGAAACAAAGCCTGCACCAATTTGTCCCATGACAACAGCCAGGACATTATCTCCCAAGCCAAGCAGTGTATCGCTGAGCATAACCGGCACGCTAATGCGGATAAATTCCGGCAACATATCACTGGATGGCAGGAAAATATCCTTTGGGCGGTAGTTCAGAGAATGATTTCGGAAGAAAAACGTCAAAATGATTGTCGTTTCCACTACACGAGCGACAACCGTTCCCAATGCCGCACCGGCCACGCCCATAGCGGGTGCGCCCAAATGGCCAAAGATAAAAATATAATTGGCCCCAATATTAATTCCGAACGCGCAAGCAGAAGCAATCAGCGGCACATGCGTTAAGCCCGCACTTCGCATGATATTGGTGCAGGCCAGAGAAATCGCCATCAGCAGGAATGTCGGTATGGACCACCGCATGTAGGTAACGCCCTCTTCAATGATCCTGCTCTCCGTTCCTCTAAAATACAGACTGATAATCTGCCGCGGAATCAAAATATCTGCCAAAGTAAACAGTGTTCCAAGCAAAAGGCCAAAACGCAAGGCTATGGTGATTACTTTCTTCAGGGAAACATAATCCCTGGCTCCATAAAACCGGGACGACAGTACTGAAGCACCCATACTGATTCCCATCATGGCAAAAGTAAACAGTCCGATAAACTGATTTGCCTGTGTTGACGCACTGAGTGCTGTCTCAGTCAACTGCCCCAACATGATATTGTCCACCAGATTGACCCCGGTAGTAATCAAGCTCTGTAGAATAACCGGGACTGCGATTTGGAAAAGCCGGACGTAGAACTCACGGTTGGTTTCAAGGTACTTTTCTGTTAGTCTGGATATAAAAATCGCCCTCTCTCCTGCAAAAGAGTCCACTCCGTCGTCTTCGCAGCATTTTTCAGATTCTCTCTTAACAGAATATAGTCTAGCACACATTAATCAAAAATGAATTCGTAAAACACGCATCCGCTTTCGTTTTTGTGGCAAATTTCCGCATATGGAATTACTTTTTAAGAAGATGCTTTTACTTTTTTAATGGCCGGTCGCAGTTATTTCTCTGTATAATGAAGACATATTTCAAGAATGGAGCGTATTGAACATGACAAACGATGAAATTCTTCAGAAGCAATTCGTAATGACCGGCAACAAGCGGATTGATCGGGTGATCGATCTGTACACAACCTTCAATCCCCATGTAGATCTGGAAGCTCTGAAACAGGGCGGCTATATTCAGGCGGTTGCCAACATGATGGAACCGCTCCTGAATCAGTTTGACGACCATGCCCCACAGGTGATTGCCTATTGGGCGAAGCGTGGTATGGTTAAGGAATTTCACGGGGAACAAAGCCCCATGAGTTGGACGGAATATGAGATAAAAACCGGCTATCGCTGGAAAGAACCTGCCGAGGGAGCGCCGCAAAATCGTCTGAAGCGATGGAATTCCTTTGTCCCCGTCAGCGCGTTTGATCCAGCCAATAAGGGAAGAAAATACCCGGTGGTTATCATGCTGCACGGCGGCTTTAACCCAATCAGTATCATTGACGGCTGGGGAATTCCCCAGGAGGCTGCCAAACGGGAGTGGATCGTAATCGCTCCTTCCTTGGAGCTTGATGATGTATTGGACGAAATTTTGGAAGAGGCAAAAACGCTCTACCCCATTGATGAAACCCGAATCTATGCCGCGGGCTTCTCCTACGGAGGTTTCATGTCTAATTTCCTTGGGAATAAGCGCCCGGATGTCTATGCCGCCGTAGCTCCTTGCGGTGCCCCCATTTCCAATGGTTTTGTAGACAAACCCATTGGGCCAGAGCCGCAGCCCCCCTTCGATGGAATTCCCCGCGCACTGGCAAAGAACACCTATATGCCGGTCATCAATATAGCCGGAAACCTGGATGGCTTCCGTTTCCCCATCTATGATATTCAGCCCGGAATCGGCCCCGTACCCACCACAGCGCAGCAGATTGTGGACGGCATCAACAGTTGGGCCCGAGTAAATCACGCAAAGGAAATATCTCTGGATGATGTGATGGCTCTGAAAGGCCGAACTGATATTTCGGAAGAAGAGAAAAATCTCGGTCTGCCGCTTTCCGAGGACTGTCGCAGAACCGTTGTCGCCGATGGTATTACAAACTACATTGGTGACCTGAAGAGCGAGGATGGCGTAACCCGGGTCCGGATTATGGTCGAAATGAATATGCCCCATTGGCCCACTCCGGAAATGTCCCGTCAAATCTTCGACTTTTTCTCACATTTTAGCCGCAATCGCGAAACGGGCGAAAGCATCTATACCGCTTGATTCCTCACATCCCTTTCATTTTTGGCCGGGCGCTCTTTCAAGCGTCCGGCCAAAGTACATAAGTATGTGTTTTTTTCAATTAAAGAGAATATTTTTTGAAAAGCCGGGCAAGCAATCGGCATGATAGACTTAAACAGGTTTATAGATTTAGTATCTTCGGAGGTCATGAAATGGGCAAACGAATGGACTCCCTTGTCTTCCCGGGCGGGAAAAGCAAAGCATTTACGCTGAGCTATGATGATGGTGTAACCCAGGATCGACGTCTGGCCGAGTTACTGCGTAAACGGGGTCTGAAGGCCACGTTTAACATCAGTTCCGGGCTGTTCGGACACATCCAGTCAGATTCGACCCCGGATGGTCGTTCAGTAAATGTCAGCAAACTGCCTACGGATGCTCTGGAAACGGTGTATGTCGGTCACGAAATTGCAGGGCACGGGCTCTTCCATTCAAATCTGGAATCAATCGGCACGCCCTTGGCCATGTATGAAATTTCAGAGGACAAACGACGTTTGGAAGTATTAACAAATAAACCTCTGAAAATATTTGCGTACCCTTTTGGTTCCCGCAATACGGAAACAGAGAAAATATTGGCGCTTGCAGGCTACCAGGGGGCCAGGACGGTAAACGCCACCCACAGTTTCGCCATTCCGGAAAACTTTCTCATATGGAACCCTACCTGCCACCACAACGATCCTGCCCTTATGGAACTGGCACAGCAGTTTCTGGCCCTCCCCTCCTATAGTCCTAGCCTGTTCTATGTATGGGGGCACGCTTACGAATTTGACCGAGATGACAACTGGCAGATAATTGAAACTCTCGCCGACTTTTTGTCCGCCAACCATAATGATATTTGGTTTGCTTCAAACGGTGAGATTTTGGACTACGTTCTTGCCTACCGTCGATTGGAATACTCTATAGACGGCAGCCTGATATACAATCCAACCGCACTGGATGTGAATATACGAACCTCTTTATTTGACGTACAGACCATTCCCAGCGGTCGTTGCGTTTCCATTGCGCAAACACCGCTGTAAAACGACAGAAAGGATGTTTCCCATGAATGCCAACGTGCTTCAAACACTGGCCACAGCCATCAATGCCTGGACTCCACCACACATCCCTGATACAATTCCCTATGGGGATATGCCCGGAGACAAAGTACAGATCGGCCCGGAGCATATTGCCAAGGCCAATACCATTTTCCCCGCGCTGGTGCCCATGGCAGCGGAGCTAGCGCAAAATGGCCGGGTTGTGATCACGGTCTGCGGCGGCTCTGGCGTCGGCAAATCGGAGATTGCCTCTCTGCTGAGCCATTACTTCCGCACCGCTGGGGTGGGCAGCTATACGCTCTCCGGTGACAATTATCCCAAGAGGATTCCGATGTACAATGACGCGGAGCGAAACCGGATCTTTCGGGCGGCGGGCCTGCGGGGTCTGGTGGAGGCAGGAGCCTATGACAAGGCGGTGAAGGAAACCCTTTCGGCGCTTTGGCTTCAGGAAACGGATGCCGAACCCACGCTTACCGGGCAGTACCCCTGGCTGAAAATCTATCAGGACCGGGGCCGAAAGGCGCTGGCGGGCTACCTGGGCACCGAGGCGGAGCAGGATTATGAGGAGCTCAGCGGGATCATTGAGAAGTTCCACAGCGGTGCGGAAACCCTTTGGCTCAAGCGCATGGGACGGACGGAGGAGGAGCGCTGGTATGACCCGGTGGACCTGTCCGACACCAATGTGCTGATTATTGAATGGACCCATGGCAACAGTGATTTTCTCCGGGGCATCGACATTCCCGTGCTGCTCAACAGCACCCCGGAGCAGACCCGTGCCCACCGCCGCTCCCGCAGCCGGGACGGAAAAACCGACAGTCCCTTTACCACCATGGTTCTGGAGATTGAGCAGGCGGAGCTGGACAGCTGTGCCCACAAGGCGAAGATTATTCTGGCCAAAACCGGTGAGCGGCTGACCTATGCCCAATACAGGGCAGAAATGGGGGAATGAGATGGCAAACAACGCCATGGGCGCAATGCTCAACGCCTACCCGGACAGCGTAGGCGGCACCTTGGGGGACATCGTCTCAGTGCTGGGCCGCCCGGAGTTTCATGATGCCTTTACATCCTTCTACATCCTTCCCAGCATTTTCAACACGGACCTGGACCGGGGCTTTTCGTTGATCGACTACGGCCTGAACCATCTTTTGGCCGCGCCGAAGGATCTGAAGGACCTGAAGGCCCTGAATATCGACCTGGCTCTGGATTTTATACTGAACCACGCCTCCGTGCTTTCCAAGGAATTTCAGGATATTCTGAAAAACGGCGACGATTCCCCCTTCCGGGACTTCTTCATCGACTGGAATCGCTTCTGGGAGGGTCACGGGGAAATGACGGCTCAGGGCTATATTCAGCCGGATGCAGCCCTGATCCGGGACATGTTCTTCCGCAAGCCGGGTCTGCCCATCCTCATGGTGCGCTTTCCAGACGGCAGGGAGGTCCCCTACTGGAATACCTTCTATCAAAGCGTACACTACGACCATGTGGATGCCCAGGACCTGATGGAGACGGCCCACACCCAGTACGGGGAGGCCCTTCGCCTTGCAAAGATTGTCAATGAGGCCCTGGATGTCGGGAAGACCCCGGTGGAAATGGACTTCGGCTCCCTGGATGCCTTCGGCGGGGCGGTGCGGAATTATCTGGAAAGCCACCGGAAATATCTGGGGCAGATGGACCTGAATATCCGCTCGCCCCTGGTCTGGGACTATTACCAAAAGGTCCTGGAAACCCTGGCGGGCTACGGTGCCGCCATTGTGCGGCTGGATGCCTTCGCCTACGCCCCCAAGGAGGTAGGCGCCCGGAACTTCCTGAACGACCCTGGCACCTGGGATCTTTTGAACCGGGTGGCGGCTCTTGCCAAGCCCCTGGGCCTGACCCTGCTGCCGGAGATTCATGCCAGCTACAGCGAAAAAATCTATGAACTTCTGGCCTCCAAGGGCTACACGGTCTATGACTTCTTCCTGCCCGGTCTGATCATTGACGCGTTCCAGCGCCGGGACGGCGTATATCTGAAGCGCTGGGCAGAGGAGCTGGTAGAGAAAAACATTCGCACGGTCAACATGCTGGGCTGCCATGACGGCATTCCTCTGCTGGACCTGAAGGGACTTCTGGACGACGACAGTATCTCCCGGCTCATCGATACGGTGGTGGACCGAGGCGGCTACGTCAAAAGTCTCCACGGCCAGAAAAACGTCTACTACCAGGTCAATGCCACCTACTACAGCGCCCTGGGCGAGGATGACCGCCGGATGCTGCTGGCCCGGGCCATCCAGCTGTTCATGCCCGGAAAGCCCCAGGTCTGGTATCTGGACCTGTTCGTTGGGAAAAATGACTATGAGGGCATGAAGCGTGCCGGAAAAGACGGACACAAAGAGATCAATCGCACAAATCTCTCTGGGGAGGACGTTCGCCTGGGTCTGGAAAAGCAGGTGGTACAGGACCAGCTGACCCTGCTGCGGATACGCAATACTCAGGCTGTGTTCTCTGAAAACGCTGCCATTTCCGCCAAAACAGAGGGCAGCAGCCTGTACCTGACATGGGAGACGGAAACGGATCAGGCAGAGCTGAGTGCCAATCTGGATTCCTGCGCTTTTACCATTACCGTAAAGGAAAAAGTCTCCGGCTTCGTTTTCTTCCTGTTTGAACAGGTCTAAAAAACCTCCGAATACACAGTACCGCCGCAAAGACATTCCGTTCTTTGCGGCGGTACTTACTTATAATCCTGACTCCTGCAGACCGCGAAGTCTGCGGACAAGATCCTCAGCCATAAGCTGCTGTCGGAAAATACTGGGATGATAACAACCGCCTACGTCAGATCCAATGGTCATCATTTTATTGTATTTCAGCATAAACAACCGAGGGTCTCCGGTTGTTCTTCGGAGTTCCTCTACAATATCCCGAATTTCATCAAACAGATAATAATCCATGCAGCCCAAAGCGCAGATAATTACTGCGTTCGGGCCATTCAGCATACGGATGCTCTTCACAAATTCAGCGTAGTTTTCTCTGAATTCCCGCACTGCTTTATTCTTATCCGGGCTAAAATAAATCTGGCTGGAATCATTGGTTCCAAGATTCAGAACGATGTATCGGGCCGGTTTGGCTTCAAAATTGTAGTGCTCCAGTTGCGCTTCCCCAAAGCCGAGCTTCTCCTGAATAATCCGATCCGTATATGGATAGAGCTGGCACATACTGTAGCCCCCCGGAAGCGGCATCCCGGCTACAGCGATTCCACTGACGCAAATAAAGCGCGGCTCCAGGTTCATTCTTCTGGCTGCTATGGCTCCATGGGTCAGCCAACCATCTTCTTCCGCAGCTTGAAATTCGTGTGTCGGATCTGCTGTATCGTTGCCAAAGCCGCAGGTAATGGAGTCGCCGATGAACTCAATAATATCCCGTTGCGCTTCCTCTGGCAAGGTCTGCAATTCCCCGTCCATCAAAAACCCCGCCACTCCCAGGCAAGTACGAAAATTCTCCGTCAGTTTCACGATAAGAATCTCATGTGTCTCCGGAGCTTCAGACAGGAAAACTACGGGTGTATCGCCGTCACGCACCTGGATCTTTCGGCATGGCACTTCCGCTCCATCCAAAAAAACGCCAATATAGGGCCAGTCTTCCCGTTTTGGGGGAGCATTCGCTCCCGGTGGCACCAGTGTATCCGGAATGGACCGAAAATCAACCGCAAGCAGACATCCGGTAAAACTCAGCCGGATGCCGCAGCAGGTATAATCCATGTAGAGAACATCAGCCCCGGTATCGTGCCAGACTCGTCCATAAGTCCGCAGACTATTGGCCGCCTCCGAATAAGGGATTCTTTTCATTGCTTAACCCTCACATTCCAGCATCCAACGGATACCGGGTTCAAGGCTTGCCTCCCAGAACTTCCAATTGTGGACACCCGGCGCAGTCCAATAGACGTGGGGAACTCTGTTTTCCTCCAGGAATCTGTGGAATGTGCAGTTGGATTTATACAGAAAATCCTCTGTTCCACAAGCCATGAAGATATCTGGCATCAAGCCGCCTTCTTTCTGAATTTTCTTCACCAGGACCTCTGGGTTGCAATCTCGCTCCGGTGCTGTCTTCAAGTTTCCAAAGGTAGTCCTATAGTAGGCATAGTTTGCCATAAAGTTCCCTGTCTCCGGTTTCATTTCCGGAAGCTCATGAATGATCAGTGCGCTGGAAAGTGCCATAGCCTTACTGAAGCGATCCGGGAATTGAAGTGCTGTATGGAGTGCGCCAAAGCCACCCATAGACAGTCCACCAATCCACATATTTTCGCGACTGATATTCAGGCCAAACATTTTCGCAGCAAATTCCGGAAGCTCTTTCCCAACAAAATCTGCATAGAATGTACCGGATGCCTCTCCATTCAGATAGAAACTATTCCCTGCCGCAGGCATCAGCACGGCCAGATTGTATTGTGCCGCCAATTCCCGAATAGAGGAGCCAGTCAGCCAGTCCGAATCACAGCCACTGTAGCCATGGAGCAAAACCAGCACCTTTGACGGGCGCGTATAACAAGGATTATCCACCATTATCGGGGGAATATCATTGGGTAGCACCGCAGAAAAGTGAGCTTGCGTGGACAACGCCCGAGAATAGTATTCAACGCGCAAAACAGACATGGCAGAAAACTCCTTTACGTTTTTTTCTTCCAGTATACCATTCCTGCCTTGGCTACTCTTTTAGTCATGTTGCCTTTTCTTTCGGATTTGTATCATATGGCTGGGCACATTTCTGAAAAGAAGTATTTCATGTAAACGCTAATATATAAGTGAGCCAAATTCAGGGCAAACGCTCACGAAAAA
>ERZ808240.1238-NODE-1238-length-32147-cov-7.482955_pt1 | contig 32147 bp, 21 predicted proteins | sample MGYA00521084_ERZ808240 | MGnify/ENA primary metagenome ERZ808240 (study PRJEB31516, sample SAMN03275571) | gut metagenome | biome: mammalia-associated habitat; material: feces | host: Papio cynocephalus | place: Kenya | collected 2012-08-06 ... | reverse complement strand
AAAATAAAAATCTTGCGACTTTCATTTTGCACTTCTCTCACCTTGCACTATCTTTTCATAAAATAGGCGGCGGTTCGGAAGTGCAAAATAAAAATCTTGCGACTTTCATTTTGCACTTCTCTCACCTTGCACTATCTTTGCACTCATATATATTCATTACAAAAAGAAACTTCTATGAGTAATAATTCAAAAGGAGTATTCAGCAAACTAACTGTTGGCTTGCACTTTGTTGCTCGCAAAAGCCGTTCTTGCTGGACATGGTATAAAGGACAATACATTGGACGCCCCTGGTGGTACAAAACAATCACCGCCATATGGTCGTTTGTAGCCTTTATCGTTTTTTATTGTTTTGCCGTTTATTTCAACTTGTTCTGGCTCTTCGGCAAATCACCTTCTATCGAAGAGATTATCCATCCTAAAACTGCCGCTGCATCCGAGATATATAGTGCCGACGGCGTGTTGTTGGGCAAATATTTCGATGAAAATCGTTCGCCTGTGCCATACGATTCTATCAGTCCTGCCTTTTTCGAAGCATTAGTATCAACTGAGGACGAACGTTTTTTCCAACATCATGGTGTAGACTACAAAGGCATTTTTGCTGCTGCCAAGGATGCTGCACACGGACATGCCCGCGGTGCATCTACTATCACACAGCAGTTGGTTAAGAACATGTTCAGAGTGCGCACCTCCTACTCTACTGGTTTATTGGGCAAAATTCCAGGCCTACGCATTGTCATCATGAAGAGCAAGGAAATTATCATTGCGCAAATGGTAGAACTCTTTACCGACAAGCAAAAGATTTTGGAAATGTATGCCAACACCGTAGATTTTGGATCTAACGCATTTGGTATTAAAACAGCTGCTAAAACTTATTTCAATACCACTCCGAGCCAGCTAAAGCCCGAAGAGGCAGCTGTGCTTGTGGGACTCCTCAAAGCTACTTCAGCCTACAACCCGCGTATCAACCCCACAAACTCACTCCGACGTCGCAACACGGTGCTCACCAATATGTACGAACACCGCAGTATGTTGGCTCAGCGCTTTGGCGATGTGTATGTAGCAGACCGCGAAACCTTGGAACGCCTACAAGAGACACCTATCAAACTTAACTTCAATGTTGAAAATGCTTACGATGGAACTGCTCTCTACTTCCGCGATGCACTAAAGAGCTACATTGAACAAAATTTCCCTGACCTTGACGTAAACTCTGACGGACTTAAGATATACACCACACTTGACTCGCGCATGCAAAAATATGCTGAGAAAGCCGTGCACGACAAAATGAAGATTGTGCAGCAAAACTTCGATGCACATTGGCGTGGTATGGGCGACCCTTGGCGCGATGAAAAAGGCAACATCATTCCAGGCTTTATTGAGGACAAAATCCGTAAGACCGATACTTACAAAATGCTTTTGGCACGTTTCCCCAACAATGCCGACTCTATCAACTACTATCTAAACAAGCCTCACGATGTAACGCTCTTTAGCTACGATGGCCCTATCCACAAAACCATGTCAAGCATAGACTCGCTTAAATACATGGTTAAGTTTATGCACACCGGCTTTGTGGCAATGGAACCTGAAACAGGATATGTACGCGCCTATGTGGGCGACATCGACTTTAAAACGTGGAAATACGACAAAGTACGCTCTATGCGTCAGCCTGGTTCAACGTTTAAGCTCTTTGTTTATGCCACCGCCATGAAGCAGGGTCTAACTCCTGCCGATGCACGCAAAGACGAATACATCAAGATGCGCGTTTACGACCAACAAAAGCACGATAGCGTGGATTGGCAGCCCCACAATGCCAATGGGCGTTTCTCAAATGCCGACATACCCTTGCGTTCGGCTTTTGCACAAAGTATCAATACCATTGCCGTTAAGTTAGGACAAGAAGTGGGCATTGACAACGTTATACAAACAGCTCACGACATGGGCATCAAGTCGCCACTCGACAACAATCCCTCACTTCCGCTTGGCTCTAACGACGTCAATCTTTTTGAACTTGTCAATGCCTATGGCACAGTTGCCGACAATGGCTTACACGTAGACCCTGTGATGGTAACAAAGATTATTGACGCCGATGGCAACACCATCTTCGAGGCTAAAACCGACGATGGTACACGTGCATTGCCCCAAACAGCCGCCTTCTACATGCAAAAACTGCTTGAAGCTGGCGTACGCGATGCGGGCGGTACGTCACAAACATTTGGCGCAGGCCAATACCTCGGACCATTCTCTAACCAATTAGACATGGGTGGTAAAACTGGTACTTCAAACAATCACTCAGATGCATGGTTCGTTGGTGTTACCCCCAGCCTTGTAGCTGGTGCATGGGTTGGTGGCGAATATCGTAGCATACACTTCCGCACGGGAGCATTAGGCCAAGGTAGCCGCACGGCCTTGCCCATCGTAGCACAGTTCTTTAGAAGTGTGATGGACGATGCTAATCTTCGCTCTAAATACCTACACAAGTATGGCATGCCTCCTGCCGACATCGACGCTTCTACCTACCAAGCCACCTACAATCCACCCACCGTTCGCAACGACTCGCTGAGCAACGACTCTACCTCGCTTAGCAACGAAGAGGGGCTTGAAGGAGAAGACCTCATGGGAGGCGAAGAACATAACGAGAGCGAAGGCGAACAAAAATCTACCGAAGGCAATCATAACGATGCATCTCAACCTTCTACCCACAGCAAGGAGAATGCCTCATCGCAACATGCCGATGCCAATAGTGCTTCGTCTAGTTCTTCTAACACCCAAAAGAGCAAATCAAAAAAGGCTAAGAAGAGCAATCAGAACGTAGAAAACTTATTTGAATAGGAACACACCATTACTCTATACGAGAATGTGTCAAAAAAACTATTAATATAGAAGATAAACACAGGCTAAAAGCCCCAAGCATCTAATCCTATGGCATCGCCTTGGGTAATATAAAGATTATAGCCAAGTCGCCCTGTAAGGCAAAAAGCATTGATATGATATGCTTTTGCTCTTACAGGGCGACTTGCTTATTGGGTGTTAAAACTAAGACATCGCCTTAAGTCATACACAGAGTTGGTTATAGTTCAAACAAGTTTAATTGCTTGCACAATATAGTCTGTTTTCAACGTATTTACTCTCCCAGTTCAACCCATTTCACATCTTCGTCCTTTTTAAACCACGTCATTTGTTTTTTGGCATATACCCGCGAGTTACGTCGTATTTTATCAAGTGCAAAATCAAGCGTCCACTCACCATCAAAATAGCGAAAGAGTTCTTTGTAGCCCACGGTATTGAGCGAATTGTATTGGCGATAGGGAAGTACACGCTTTGCCTCTTCTATCAATCCTTGTTGCACCATAACATCAACACGATGATTTATGCGATCAAAAAGGATGGGACGCGGACGCTGCAGACCAATTTTTTCTATTACGAAAGGACGTTGCACTTGCTTTCGCACCCTAAAGGAACTGAAGGGGCATCCCGTCATATAGCAAATTTCGAGTGCATGAACCACTCGCTTGGGGTTTCGCTTATCGCATTCATCGTAATACTGAGGGTCGAGCAAGCGTAGTTCGCGTACAAGAGGCTCTAATCCTTCCATTTCATAGCGTTGCTTTAATAAAGCACGAGTTTCATCATCAACAGTCGGAATATCATCAATACCTTTGCACACAGCATCAATATACATCATTGAACCACCCGACATTACCACAGTGTCGTGTGTGCGAAACAAATCATTGAGCAACTTCATTGCATCTTGTTCATACTGCGCTGCACTATAATACTCATCGAGCGATAGTGTACCCACAAAGTAATGGTGCACCCGCTTCATCTCTTCAGCAGTAGGTGCAGCCGTACCTATGGGGATGTCCTTATATATTTGTCGCGAGTCGGCATTAAGAATAGGACAACCATATTGCTCTGCCATTTGCAAAGCATATTCCGTTTTTCCTATCCCCGTAGGACCTATAATTACTTTGAGTGTTTTGTTCATGACATACATTATGATAAGTGATTGCCATGCCTGCCTCTTTCTGAAGAGAGAGCCAGTCATGGCAATATGTTTATGTGTTTACATGTGGTGTTTAAACCTGTATTATAATCTTCAATTAAAGTTTAATACCCACGCCTGCCATTACCAAGATACCCGGTTGGCGCACATTGGCAATGTCGTAATAGCGGTGATTGATAAGATTTATCATATCTACAAATAGATTGTAACGACTACCTACCCATGAGAGTTTGCAATCAAGCAAAGCGTGTGTACCATAGGGCCTAAGCTGTGCAGTTGGCTTGAGGTCCTTATATACCAAGTATGCTCCTTCGCGTTGTTGCACTCTAAGAGACCAATCGGCAGAGAGATGGCTCACTATGCGATGACGGAGATGTGCCACAAATTTATGTCGCAAATACTCCATAGCATAGTTCGACTTGAAATATTCTTCGCCCTTACGACGATGTTGATAAAGCCATGCATACGAAATGCTTAACTGCTCAAAGGGTTGTTTGTTGCCCCAAAGAGTAGTGAGGTTGAGCCGAATGTCTGCCCCTGCTCCATAGTTATCAAGTCCAAACGATGTGGCATGATAAATATCGTCGGCCGAGCGCATCACCCAATCTATCATGTGCGAACCTCGCTGATAGTGTGCCTTTAGGTGTAAAGTTGCAATAGGATGAACAAAGTCGGCACCTATGCGAAACGACGAACATTCTTCAGGGCGCAAACCCACATTGCCCTCTTGCGTAGGACTTTTATACCAAAGATCGGTAAACGAAGGCAGACGCAGCGATTTGTTCCATGAAGCAAAAAGCCTCCATTCTCTAGTGGGACGATAACTTAAATCTACACCTGGATAGAAACGAAACTTGTTGTCAATAGCATTGTTGCGCTCTGCCATAGCTCCGAACGATAAGGTAAAGCTACGCCAAACGATGTTGTGTTCAACAAAATAAGATAAGTTTGTTCTGTCGTCCTTACGTGTATAGTAACGAGCCTCTTCATGGGGGATAGGCACATATTGGTCCTCTTGCAACGAACGTCCAAGATTGGTGCTTAAAATGCTTTCTTCGCGCAGTTCTGCGCCAAAGGCAGTACGCCCCAACAACCATTCTGTCCAAGCGTTAAAGCCCAGTGTAAACACATCACCCCGATGAAAATTTTCACCTTTATCCGAACCCTTAATAAGTTGATAGTGGTCTATATTTCTTGTCCACGATGCCTTAGGCGAAAGATGAATACGCCCTTTGGTTTCGGCTTGTACCGAAACAATATAGCGTTTTGTAGCCTCCCACTGATTGGGATAAGCTGCGCTGTAAAAGGTGTTTGCACCATAATCATTTGATGTAACTCCTAATTGCATCATAAGGTCAAAGTCTTTGCCTTTGTGCGAGAGCATTCCATAACCTTTTCCGCCTTTAAAACTGCCATTCTTCACAGCACCATCTGAGCGTTGCCCACTTCCACTTGCCGATGCTGTCCAGCCTCTTCCCCACTGCCATGAGGTGCGAGCTTCGCCGCGAAGTGTTCCGTAAGAGCCAGCCTCAACTTGTGCTTCTGCCCACGATGTGGCAACCTGTTTAGTCACAACATTGATAGCACCGCTAAATGCTTGGCTACCCATCACACGCGATGCGGCCCCCTCGAGCACCTCTATGCGCTCTATATCAGCCACATTTACGGGAAAGTCAGCTGCGTTGTGGCCAGTCTGCGGATTAACAATCGGAATGCCATTAAGCATAATGGTTATTTGGTCGTGCGTGCCCCCATCTATGCTAATGTCGGTTTGCAATCCAAATCCGCCACGTTGTCTAACATCGACACTGGCTGAAAGTTTGAGTACATCATTGACAGTGCGCACCCCCGCCGCAGCAAGGTCATCATGCGTCAATGTCAACACTTGCCGTGCAGCTACATTGGCTGCCAATGGTGCGCGCGATGCTGCTACGCTTGCTTCGCCCAGTGCCAAAGTGTCGGCATGGAGTGCTGCATTGGCATCTCCACTACGGCCTTCTGCATGAGCAAGCGTGGTGGCCATTAGGCGTGGTGTAGCACAAGTAAGTGTAGCCACACTCAACATACCTATACGCACCTCGCGATGCAAGCAGCTAAACAAGCTCCAGCCTTTACGATTAAAATGGCTGAATGTTGCAACAGCTTGCTGCTTTTTTGTTGAATTGAACATTGTATAATTTTTTTAAATTAAAAAACGCTTGCAAAGTTAATACTTTTAATTTTATTGTTGTCACTGCATGCTTCTTCTTGTAAAGATAGGTATCTTTGCATACAAATATAATGTTGTAACCCATGCAGCAACTATCAGACTTATTATCAATCTTTGCCAAGCATCCACAAGTGGCTGCTTTAGCTAAGATTATCAACGATCATTCTCCTAATCTCACACATATACAAGGGGCACAAGCTTCTGCCACAAGCCTTTTGTTTGCTTCGCTCACTGCACGCCAGCAAGGAGCAAATAGGCCTTTTCTCTTTATTCTTAACGATGAGGAAGAGGCTGGCTATTTTTATCACGACCTTACAAGTATGTTGGGCGACGAAGTGGCACTATTTTATCCTTCTACTTACAGAAGGGCGGTTAAATACGCTCAACGCGATGCAGCTAACGAGATATTGCGCACCGAGGTTCTCAACCGCTTGGCTTCGTGGAATGTTGATAAAGCCAAGCCGCTCTATGTGGTAACATTTCCTGCTGCCCTCTCAGAGTTGGTAGCACCGCTCAAAATGGTTCAAGACAATAGTATTGAACTATCTGAAGGCAATGAGTACGACCTCACCATGTTGAGCAAGCAGTTAATAGATATTGGTTTTAAACGCACAGATTATGTGTACGAACCTGGTGAGTTTGCCATACGTGGTTCCATACTTGATGTTTATTCGTATGCCTCTGAATATCCCTTCCGCATCGACTTCTTTGGCGATGAAGTGGATAGCATACGCACTTTCGAAGTGCAAACGCAACTCTCAAAGGAGCATAAGCAAAAGGTTTGTGTAGTAGCCGACACTGAGGTGAAAGCCGAGGGCGAATTGGTAACCTTTACCAACTATTTGCCCACCGACACGGTACTCGTTGTAAAAGACCTTGGCTTTATTCACGATACCATCGAACGCATTTATCAAGAGGGATTTGCTCGACAAGCGCAACAAGAACTTGAAGCCACATCCGAGATGGAACAAGCTGAACAACAAATGCGGCTTAAAAAAGAACTTTTGCTCACTACTGGCGAAGTTTTCTTGCGTGGTGTGGCCTCATTGCAACGCATTAATATTGGTGCACAGCCATTAGGCAAAGCTTATGTAGCATTGCATTTCAACACACAGCCGCAACCGCTTTATCATAAAAACTTTGAGATGCTAAAGCACGACCTCAGCCAGTATAAAGCAGACGGATATACCACTTACATTTTGGCTGATAGTTCTAAGCAAACCGAGCGACTGCAAAACATCATGGAAGAAATGAATGCAGCCTCGCAACTGTTTGTACCAGTAGAACACACCTTGCATGGGGGCTTTGTAGACAACGACCTGCGTGTATGTTTTTTTACCGACCACCAAATATTCGACCGCTTTCATAAGTATAGCCTCAAGAGCGACCATGCACGCGATGCAAAAATGGCGCTTACGCTGAAAGAACTTATGCAGTTTGAACCTGGCGACTATGTAGTACACATCGACCATGGAGTTGGACGCTTTGCCGGACTTGTACGCATGCCTGGTGCCGATGGCGAAATGCAAGAGATGATTAAGCTCATCTACAAAAACGATGATGCTGTATACGTAAGTATCCACTCTTTACATAAAGTATCAAAATATAAAGGCAAAGAGGGCGAGCCACCTCGCATAAGTGCACTTGGTACGGGAGCTTGGGAAAAACTGAAGGAACGCACCAAAAAGAAAATTAAAGATATTGCACGCGACCTTATTAAGCTTTACTCGCAACGCAAACAAGAAAAGGGGTTCCAGTTCAGCGCCGACTCCTTTATGCAGCACGAACTCGAAGCGGGCTTTGCCTATGAGGACACACCCGACCAACTAAAAGTGACGCAAGAGGTAAAACACGACATGGAGAGTGCACGACCTATGGACCGCTTAGTATGTGGTGATGTGGGCTTTGGCAAAACCGAAATTGCCGTGCGAGCAGCTATGAAAGCTTGTGCCGACAACAAGCAAGTGGCAGTACTTGTGCCTACCACCGTATTGGCACTGCAACACTACAAAACCTTTGCTTCAAGGCTCAAGGATTTTCCCGTAAGGGTAGACTATCTGACACGTGCACGCTCTACTGCACAAACCAAAGCCATACTAAAGGACCTTAGCGAGGGCAAAATCAATATTCTTGTAGGTACGCAGAAACTGGTTGGAAAAACTGTAAAATGGAACGATTTGGGCCTGCTTATTATTGATGAGGAACAAAAGTTTGGCGTTTCGGTTAAAGAAAAATTGCGCCAACTAAAGGTTAATGTAGACACACTCACGATGTCTGCCACTCCTATTCCACGAACGCTCCAATTCTCGCTTATGGGGGCACGCGACTTTAGTGTCATACAGACTCCTCCCCCTAACAGAAGACCTATACAAACCGAAATTCATACCTTTAGTCACGAGATTATTGCCGAAGCCATAAACTTTGAGATGAGCCGAAATGGACAAGTGTACATTGTTACTCATCGTGTGGCTGCATTGCAAAATTTGGCCGACTTGGTACACAAATATGTGCCCGATGCACGCGTTGCCATCGGACACGGGCAAATGCCACCCGACCAATTAGAAAAGATAGTTACAGGCTTTGTTAATTACGACTATGATGTACTTATCTCTACCACTATCGTAGAGAATGGTATAGATGTGCCCAATGCCAACACTATCATCATTGATGCGGCTCACCATTTTGGCTTGTCAGACCTTCACCAAATGCGTGGACGCGTAGGGCGCAGTTCTCAAAAGGCTTTCTGCTACCTTTTGGCTCCTCCGTTGGCATTGCTTCCCGACGTGTCGCGACGCCGACTCGAAGCTATTGAAAACTTCTCAGACCTTGGTTCGGGCATACACATTGCCATGCAAGATCTTGACATACGTGGGGCTGGCAATCTGCTCGGCTCTGAACAGAGTGGCTTTATAGCCGACCTTGGTTACGAAACCTACCAAAAAATATTGGCAGAGGCTGTAAGCGAATTGAAGAACGATGAGTTTGCCGACCTTTATGCTGATGAACTAAAACAGACGGGACATCTCAGTGGCGAAATATTTGTAGACGACTGCACCGTAGAGTGCGACCTTCATGCTTATTTTCCTGAAACCTATGTACCTGGAGCCACAGAGCGTATGTTGCTATATCGCGAACTCGACTCGCTTGAGACAGACGAACAAATCAGCGATTTCCGTAAGCGCATGGAGGATCGTTTCGGCTCGCTTCCGCCCGAAGGCGAAGAACTATTGCGCATTGTTCCACTGCGTGCTTTAGGACGACAATTAGGAGCTGAACGACTTACACTAAAAAAACGTAAGATGACTCTCTACTTTGTGTCAAACACCAATAGCCCATTCTACAAGAGCGACACCTTTGCAAAGATTATTAACTTTGCTACAAACTCTTACCAACGATGCAAGCTTGACGAGAACCACGGACATCGCCGTATGATAATAAACGATGTACCATCGGTCGAATTGGCACTAAAAACACTTAAAAACATTAAAGGATAAAGAAAGGCGAGGCTTACTCGCCAAAAATAAGAAGACTTTAAAAGCCTTCTTATTTCGTATTTCACTATCTTTGCACACAGATAAGCATAGGCTCAGCAATTTTAAAACAGTCTTTGCACTTGCCTTGCATTATCCCTTACATAGTAAAAATAACAAAACAACGAATGGAAGATACAACACAACACTTGGTTAATACAATTATTGAAGGCATACAAGAGAAAAAAGGCAAAAGCATCGTAACTGCTGATTTAACTAAAATCATCACAGCTCCTTGCGCTTGTTTCGTTATATGCCAAGGTGGTTCGCCACAACAAGTTGATGCTATCGCTGACTCTGTTGAAGAGTTTGCACGCAAAAAGGCTAACGAGAAGCCTGCAGCCATTGCTGGACGCGAAAACGCTGAATGGATAGCCATGGACTATGGCACCGTGATGGTGCATATCTTTGTGCCCGAAGCTCGCGAACATTACGACCTCGAAAATCTATGGGACGATGCTCAAATTACCGAAATCCCCGACCTTGATTAATAAGTAGGTATTCAATATTAATTTATATAAGGGCGTTCATGCATTAATTGATATGCCTTAGCACTTTGTTTCCGCCCATAGCCATAGGCTTCTGACAAGAGCAATGCACAAAATCATACCAATTAATTTTAAGCGTCTACTTAACATTAAGCTATCACATATTTAGCTAAACTGTTGATTACGAATTATTTAAACCGAATATGGATCAAAAACAAAATAACAATCCTAACTTTAAAGGCTTGCCTGGAGGAATAGGGCCACGCAGACCTAAGTTCAACATAGGATGGCTCTATATGGTTATCATCATAGGGCTAGGTCTTATGCTTTGGAATGGACAAAATAGCAATAGCAATAGCGGCATACAACAAGAAGTAGACTATTCTACCTTTCGCAACTATGTAGACAAAGGCTATGCACGCGAAGTTGTTGTTAATAAAACCGATGGCGAAGTACGTCTTGTTGTTCGCCCCGAATATATTAGGCAACTCTTCAAGGTAGGCACAGACCAAACAGGTACTGCCCCAAGCGTATCGGCTAAGTATCCCAACATTGAGTCGGTAGGTTCTTTCCTCGACGCTCACTATAAAGGTAGCGTACGTTACGAAGAGAATAACAGCTTTTGGCCAAGTCTTATCAGTAGCATCTTGCCTATCTTATTGTTGGTATTCTTGTGGTATTTCTTGTTCCGTCGCATGAGTGGCGGTGCCGGAGGTTCTGGTGGCATCTTCAGTGTAGGCAAAAGCAAAGCTCGCTTGTTTGAGAAAAACGGAAAAAATTCTACCAATATCACCTTTAAGGATGTTGCAGGACAAGAGGGCGCTAAGCAAGAGATACGCGAGATTGTAGACTTCTTAAAAAACCCTCAAAAATATACCGAATTGGGTGGTAAAATACCCAAGGGAGCACTGCTCGTTGGCCCTCCGGGTACAGGTAAAACACTTTTGGCTAAAGCCGTTGCAGGCGAGGCTGATGTGCCTTTCTTCTCAATGGCAGGTTCCGACTTTGTTGAGATGTTTGTGGGTGTAGGCGCCAGCCGTGTGCGCGACTTATTCCAACAAGCTAAAGAAAAAGCCCCCTGCATCGTATTTATCGACGAGATAGACGCTATCGGACGTGCACGTGGCAAAAACCCTACGATGGGTGGCAACGATGAACGCGAAAACACCTTGAACCAGTTACTCACCGAAATGGATGGTTTTGGCACCAACACAGGCGTTATTGTATTGGCAGCCACTAACCGTGTGGAGATATTGGATAAGGCACTTTTGCGTGCTGGCCGTTTTGACAGACAAATCCATGTAGACCTTCCAGAACTCTCTGAACGTGTGGCTATTTTCAAGGTACACATGAAGCCCCTAAAACTTGATAGCAACGTAGACATTGAGATGTTGGCACGCCAAACACCTGGTTTCTCGGGAGCCGACATTGCCAACGTGTGCAACGAGGCTGCTTTGATTGCCGCACGTCACAACCGCAAAGAGGTGGGCAAGCAAGACTTCTTAGACGCCGTAGACCGCATTATTGGCGGTTTAGAGAAAACCTCAAAGGTAATGACCGAGGACGAAAAACGCTCAATCGCTATCCACGAGGCTGGTCATGCCTCGGTATCATGGCTTTTGCAATATGCCAATCCTTTGGTTAAAGTTACAATTGTGCCACGTGGTCAAGCACTTGGTGCAGCGTGGTATCTGCCCGAAGAGCGCACCATTACTACTCGCGAACAGATGCTCGACGAAATATGTTCTCTCCTTGGCGGCCGTGCTGCCGAAGAACTCTTCATCGGCCATATCTCAAGCGGCGCACTCAACGACCTCGAACGTGTTACCAAACGCATCTATGGCATGGTGGCTTATCTTGGCATGAGCGATAAACTCTCTAACGTGTGCTACTATGATGCACAGAGTGAATACAGCTTCTCTAAACCCTACTCTGAGCATACAGCACAACTTATCGACTCTGAAGTACAACGCCTTATCTCTGAACAATACGAACGTGCTAAACGCTTGCTCACAGAGAATGCAGCTAAACACAACGAGTTGGCCAACCTTCTGGTTGAACGCGAAGTAATCTTTACCGAAGATGTTGAACGTATCTTTGGTCCACGTCCGTGGAAGAGTCGTGCCGACATCTTGATGGAGGAAGAGGCTCTAAAACTTGCCGACGAACGTGCCAAGAAACTCGAGAAAGAGCAAGCACAAAAAGAGCAAGCAAATAGCGAAGAGGCTACTACCAATAAAGAAGAGCAGCCCTCAGAACCTTCTGGAAACAGTTCTGAACCGACCGTAAATTCACAATCTATCCATAATGAATAATCTTGTTATGCGAACCCTCACAGGCATTGTTTTCGTAGCAGTGCTTGTGGGGGCTACGCTTTATAGTCCAGCATCATTTATTTTGTTGTTTGCCATTGTTACGGCACTTACAACATGGGAGTTTTCAACCAACGTAAACCGTTATGCAGGAGCATCGGTTAATAAACTCATCAATGCAGTTGCCGCAGTATATCTGTTTGTTGCATTTGCAGGTTTCTGTGGCGACCTTGTTCCGTCTAAGGCCTTTGTTCCCTACTTAGTGTCTATCATTTACCTTTTGGTTAGCGAACTTTACCTACAAAAGAGCGACCCATTAAAGAATTGGGCCTATGCCTTTGCCTCGCAGATATACGTAGCTCTATCATTTAGTTTACTCAATGTTTTAGCATTCCGCTACGACCCCATGACCAACCACACAAGCTACGAAAGCATCTATCCACTCAGCATATTCCTCTTTCTTTGGACAAGTGATACGGGAGCTTACTGCTGTGGATCAATGTTGCACAAGTACTTCCCTGCCAAACTTTTTGAGCGCATCTCGCCCAACAAGTCGTGGGTGGGTAGCATTGGCGGTGGTGTGCTTTGCTTGGTTGTAGCCACCATTTTGTGGCATTTCTTCCCCGACAAGCTCACACTTCCTGGATGGTTGGGGCTCGGACTCACCGTGTGCATTTTTGGCACTTGGGGCGACTTAGTCGAGAGCCTTTTCAAGCGTCAGCTTGGCATAAAAGATAGCGGCCACATACTGCCAGGACATGGTGGTATGCTCGATCGTTTTGACTCTTCACTCTTAGCCATTCCTGCAGCAGCACTGTACCTTTACACCTTTGAGAGCTTTTAATCTCTTGAATAAACGGCACACACTGCCCATTACATTATTACGACAATATATTAGTGAAATAAATACCGTATGCAACAGAAAATCATTATTCTCGACTTCGGCTCTCAAACCACTCAACTGATTGGTCGCAGACTGCGCGAACTCGACACTTTTTGCGAAATTCTGCCCTACAACAAGTTTCCTCACAACGACCCCACTGTAATTGGTGTTATTCTTTCGGGTTCTCCCTACAGCGTTTACGACCCTGAGGCATTCAAGGTAGATTTAAGCGAAATACGCGGCAAATACCCTATTCTTGGCATCTGCTATGGCGCACAATACATGTCGCAACTTTATGGTGGCAAGGTTGAACCTGCAGGTAGTCGCGAGTATGGACGCGCCAACCTTGAGAACTTTGACCACAGCAACCCCTTGTTTAAAGGCTTCAACGATAACTCACAAGTATGGATGAGCCATGGCGACACCATCACGGCTATTCCACAAGGCTTTCATTGCATTGCATCTACATCGAAAGTTAAATATGCTGCCTACCAAGCAGACAACGAACCGCTATGGGGTGTACAATTCCATCCCGAGGTGTTCCACTCATTGCAGGGCACACAATTGCTCAAAAACTTTGCAGTAGACATTTGCGGTAGCCGTCAAGACTGGAGTCCCGACTCATTTGTAGACACCACTGTGGCAGAGTTGAAAGAGCAACTTGGCAACGACAAAGTAATACTTGGTCTTTCGGGCGGTGTTGATAGTTCGGTGGCAGCAGTGCTTCTTCATCGTGCCATTGGCAGCAACCTTACATGTATTTTTGTAGACCATGGTATGCTCCGTAAAAACGAGTTTACCGACGTAATGAACGACTACAAATGCCTTGGTTTGAACGTTGTTGGCGTTGATGCCAGCGAAAAGTTCTTTGCCGACCTTGACGGTGTTACCGACCCCGAGCAAAAGCGCAAGATTATTGGTCGCGACTTTGTTGAAGTGTTCAATGCCGAAGCTAAAAAGCAAACTGGTGCTAAGTGGTTGGCACAAGGCACTATCTACCCCGACCGCATTGAGTCGCTCAACATTACGGGCAAAGTTATCAAGAGCCACCACAACGTGGGTGGTCTGCCCAAAGAGATGAATCTGCAACTATGCGAGCCACTCAAATGGTTGTTTAAGGACGAAGTGCGCCGTGTGGGTCGCTCATTGGGTATGCCTGAGCACCTCATTACGCGTCACCCTTTCCCTGGCCCAGGTTTAGCCGTTCGTATTTTGGGTAGCATCACACGCGAAAAGGTACGCATTCTTCAAGATGCCGACGACATCTACATTCGCAGTCTGCGTGAATATAAAACCAAACTTTCGGGCGAGGAGGCACGCCGCGTACTTGCTGCAGGCGTTCCTGCCGACATGAAGAATGGCGAGATAGAAGTAAGTCTCTACGACCAAGTATGGCAAGCTGGCACCGTATTACTCTCTACCATTCGCTCTGTAGGAGTGATGGGCGACGAACGCACCTACGAGCATCCCGTAGCCTTGCGTGCCGTTACAAGTACCGATGCCATGACTGCCGACTGGGCTCACCTTCCCTACGACTTTATGGCAAAAGTATCAAACGACATCATCAACCACGTAAAGGGAGTAAACAGAGTATGCTACGACATCTCTTCAAAACCACCCTCAACAATTGAGTGGGAATAACATACAGAATTTATAGAACCACCCATATACGTTTTTCCACACTATAAAAAATAGAGAGGTCAGTAAAACCCCAATAGAGTTTTATTGACCTCTCTTTTTTAAACGTCCTAAAATAAGTAGGTGTAATAAAAGGCACCGAGCAATAATTACTCAAAAAAATAAATCTATTGAATATTTCCCCATCTATCTAGGCTTTAGAGATGAAAGGTATTTCAAACTTCGGTTGTATGCGTTGCACGATTGCCGTATCACTCAAAATGTCGGATGAACCTTATAATCACCTATAAAAGCCTCTCGGTGCTTCCCATAGAAAGAAAAGCCTATTCCATTCACTCGTAGTAATGATAGTTTGTTTCCATCATTGTCTTCAAGCGAGCATTGCATGTTGTTCTCCCAAGTCTTATTCAAGTATTTGTGAAACTTGCTTATACACCACAAATAGACCTATGGTTGTAATCCACAATAAAAACAACGTTGTAAGTATCTGTCATATTGTCTTCCCTAAATATGTGTTGAGCGCAACTTCTAATTTGTCATTGTAATAATTTCCAAAAATTAGAAATTAAGAACATCAAAAGCATCTTTTATCGGTTGCACATTAGTATAATCGTAAAATTCAATTTGTGGTTCTGAATATTCTGGATAATTAAATTCTGCAATAGGAATAGATGCATCCTTACAAGCCAATGGTTCTTCCTCTATCTTACCATTCTTCATTAGTAGCTTGCAACTATAATATGCCCCACTTTGCGCTTCCACCATTATCACATATCCAGATCCTTGCTGAAAGTCTCGATGTCCAGCTGTGGCTTTATATATAGTATGCACACGTCCTTCCCTTATCGTATATACATTCAGTTTAAAGTCAGCCTCGCAATGTCCGTATTTGACAAATAGCTCAGGCATGTTATCATTGTTCATATCTGCTAGGAAGTATGTACAATATCCACGCCCTTCTTTGTCTGCTATTTTATCAAAACACTGCTCCAACTGCTGTTTGTACAATTGAACTTTCGAGTTATTCTTTTGTCGTACTTTTTTCAAGTTGGTATGCTTCAAACAGTTTCCGTTCCAATCAAAGACAGAAATGACATTATATCTCCCTCCTTTCTTATAATAAACGTAAGATTGACCTATAGGCAAATCTTCTTCAGAAGACATTCCGTAAATACCTGCATTACAAGGCAACTGAATTGTTGGTAGACCTTTAGTCAAACTGATGATGTACGTGTAACAATTCCTGTCATCGTAACCTTCCACTAAAATTTTGTCTTCTTCAGCGTTAATACGCACAGAGTTTATTGTTGGGATTGATGTCAATGAAACTTTTTGAACCTTATCCCCATATCCGAGACATTCATAGTTATCATTAGGATTTGTTGTCAACAGTTTCATCAGTTTGCCACTTTTAGGCCTATATGCCCATAGAGTTACTGCATCCATACCATTGCCACAGATGCTATCCACATTTGTAAAAACAATGAGATTATGTCCTTCAGCAGCAATTTGTGTTGTTAATGGTAGGTGTAGAGTATCTTTTAGCATTGACACAGTTCTTGTTTCATGAGTATTTGCGATAACAGATACCGTTGTCGTTACCAATATTGTGCTAATAACCAGAAGTTTAAATATTCTCTTCATATTCGTAATTTTGGATGTTAATATTCACAAACGGGTCTGACAGACATCCCACGCCATCTTGGGCATGAATCTATCATTTTGCCAATGGATGTAGATGCATTTACCCTTCCTTGATTAAAGTAAAATAGCTTACTTTGTTTAATTTCAAACAAAGTAAGTTATTTTACTCATTATCTAAATCTATAGCGATAAGTCTTTTGACTTTGAGTTCCTATCCTATGCTATGTCGTCCCTTCGGGACTTACCTTATAGCTCAAATATTCAAACAAAAATTTCAAATTTAAGTAAGTTGCTTAATTGGTATTGAAAAACTCCATATAAAAGCATAAGTGCTGAAAGCTCTGCAGAACCTTCAGCACTTATGTTTTTATATCTACTTATTAAGCCTCTTTAGCCTCTTCCTTTACCTCTTCTTCAACAAACTTTGTGTAACCACCCTTTACAAGGATGTTGTACCATTGAATAAGTTTTTTGATGTCTGAGTCGTGAACTCTGTCGCGGTCATAATCGGGCAATACGCTTGCCATAAAGTCTGCCAATTCAGCCTTAGTAGCCTTTTTATAGTCGATTGCAGTAGGTTGCGCATTCTCTTTGTCTGCAATTGATTGGAAGATTTCCATAAGTGGTTTGTCGTCCTCATTGGTGTACATAGACACATCGTTGAGCGATGTTACGCGGTCGCGGGCACCTGCTGTAACGCGCTTCTTAGTGCCATCAATCGTTTCAACAATAAGGTTGCCTCTTCCTTGAGCCACTAAACGATAAAGACCGGGCTTGCCCGATATAGCTAAAATTGTTTCTTGCATTTTTAGATATTGATGTATTGATTTATTTAATTTTATTCTCTACTTCCCTTTTATTGAAAGCGAGAGACAATAAGCGTGAATGCTTAGCTCAACCATTGGGGTAAAGATATGAATATCAATCATTAGTCATCAGCTAAGAATGCCGTTTATTGTTGTGGATGCTAAATTCGGCAATTTTTCTGATATAACCAACCTTTTGGCTGATAAAATATCATTTCACTCTTTAACAGCGTTATTGCGCTCATAAGTCTCTACCTCATGTCGGTTGCGGCTTATTGTTACCAAATATACACCACCAAATATCAGCAACACAGCTATAGCCTTTATCCAATTAAAGGTATCCATGCCCCAACAAATGGCCACTATACAAGCCACAATGGGCTGCACATAGTTGTACATACCCGCTACTGTTGGGCGCAGATTTTTCTGTCCTATCACAATGAGCATGTAGCTAAAAAAGGTGCTACCCACTACTATAAACGTTAATGCGGCTATCTCTGATAGATGAAGCGATTGCCACGAAACGGCCAAAAGGTCGTTAGCAGAGAATGGGAGCACGCAGATAAACGAGTAGGTAAACATCCACTTCATAATTGTAACAAGCGAATATTTGCTTACAAAATCTTTGTAAACAACTATGTAGAGTGCGTAGCAAAATTGTGCAGACAGCACCAATAAGTCGCCCCATATAGCGTAAGATCCGCCCGTAGTGGCCGCTGCTTGAGTGCCAGCGTTACTACCCATTATCAGCAACAATGCGCCTGCTGCACCCGCCGCAATGCCAAGCACCTTCTTGCCCGTAATGGGTTCTTTTAAAATAAAAGCAGCCAGCACCATGGCCCACAAAGGCATGCTGGTAGTGATAATTGAGGCATCGCCAGGCGATGTAAGGCTTACGCCAAATACAAAGCAACCTTGATTTAGCACTATACCCAACAGGGCTGCACCAAACAAGCGTGCAAGGTCTTTATGTCCAACGTGCTCGGCTGGCATAAAGAATGATAACAACCAAAATAATATCATTGCTCCTGTAATGCGCAGGTCGGTTACCACCAACGGAGTTACAGCTCCCGTTGCCATAACAAACTTTGAGAGGGGTGACATTAGTCCCCACATGCAGTTGGCACTAAACATTGATGCGTGCCCTTTTATTGACGAATCCATTCTTTTTTGTTTAGTTTTTATCGTTCTTTTATAAATAGCAAGAAAAAAACCTTTTCCTCCCACCCATTTTTATGCATATATGGTAAGAGAAAAAGGTTTTTCATTGTTAAGCAACATACCTACGATGTTGCCACTTCATTACACCCTCTATCGGATAATAGTTGCTTCGCGGTCTGGACCAACAGACACAATCTTGATAGGAGTGCCTGTAGCCTTTTCAATATAAGCAATATAGTCTGCAAAGGCTTTAGGGAATTGTTCTTCGCTACGAACGGCAGTTAAGTCGGTGTTCCAACCCTCAATTTCTTCGTATACAGGTTGCCAGCCTTCGGTGTCGTATGGCATTTCAGTAATGGTTTCACCATCCTTGGTATAAGCCGTGCAAACCTTGATTGTGCTGAACGAATCAAGCACATCGCCCTTCATCATCACGAGATCGGTTACACCATTAATCATAATGGCATACTTCAGTGCAACAAGGTCGAGCCAACCGCAACGACGGTTACGCCCCGTAACAGCACCATACTCATTACCGATGTGACGAATGGTATCACCTGTTTCGTCAAAAAGTTCCACAGGGAACGGACCTCCGCCTACACGTGTGCTATAAGCCTTGAATATGCCAAACACATGACCTATGCTATTAGGAGCTACACCCAAACCTGTGCATACACCACCACTTGTTGTAGATGAAGACGAAACGTAGGGATAGGTACCATGGTCAATGTCGAGCAATGAGCCTTGGGCCCCTTCGGCAAGCACGTTTTTGCCTTCTTCAAGTGCATGATTAAGTTCATATTCAGTGTCGGTAAGGTGGAACTTACGCATGTAGTTCACGCCTTCAAGCCAACGCTCTTCTTCTTCCTTAATATCGTAGTCAGTATAGTGAAGGTCGCGCAAAATTTGCTCGTGACGAGCCTTGAGTGCATTATATTTTTCTTCAAAGTTGTGCAAGATGTCGCCAACGCGCAAGCCTACACGAGCAGCTTTGTCGCTATAGGTGGGGCCAATACCCTTGCCAGTAGTACCCACCTTGTTTTTGCCCTTTGCAGCCTCGTAAGCGCGGTCGAGCACTCGGTGAGTAGGCAAAATAAGATGTGCTCTACGGCTAATGTGCAAGCGTTCGGTAAGTTCGTAGCCAGCAGCTTCAAGTTCGTGAGCCTCAGCCATAAACAAGTCGGGAGCTATCACGCATCCGTTACCAATGATATTGATTTTGTTTTCATCAAAAATGCCTGAAGGGATAGAACGAAGCACAAACTTCTTTCCATCAAAAATAATCGTATGGCCAGCATTGGGGCCACCTGCAAAGCGTGCTACCACATCGTAGCGTGGAGTAAAGAAATCAACAACTTTGCCTTTACCCTCGTCGCCAAATACGATACCTAATAGGGCATCAACTTTTCCTTTTGTCATATTTATCTTGAGGTGATGATTTACATTGTTATTAATTGCCACACCGAGCAACAATCAAATTTATGCAAAGATAGTGCAAGGCGAATGCAGAACAAAGCTTGCTTTGATTTTGCTGAGCCGCAGCCTATCTTATGCAAAGATAGTGCAAGGCGAATGCAATGAAAACTTGTTTTCAATTGCTGAGCCGCAGCCTATCTTATGCAAAGATAGTGCAAGGCGAGTGTAAAACACCAAGTTTACTTGAGTGTTTTACCGAGCCGCAGCCTATCTTATGCAAAGATATATTTTTTTATTGGTTTTAAGGTTTTTATCAAGAGGTAAAATCCTCTTACACATCCTCTACAACCTATCTTTTTATTAGAGCCGATAAAATGTACATCTGCATCATAGATACGGCACGTGCATTCTCGCCACCATTGGGTATAATGATGTCGGCATACTGCTTAGTTGGTTCAATAAATTCATCGTGCATAGGTTTAAGCACATTACGATATTTATCAATAAGCATTTCGAGCGGATGTCCACGTTCGGCAATATCGCGCTCAATCACGCGCAACAAGCGTTCGTCTGGCTCGGCATCTACAAAGATTTTTAAGTCCATGAGGTCGCGCAAGCTCTTGTCGTAAAGAGCCATAATACCCTCTACTATTATCACCTCGTGAGGCTCAACATGCACCGTTTCCTTTTGGCGTGTACATGTAAGATAAGAGTAAGTAGGCTGTTCTATGGCACGACCATGTCGGAGTTCATCTATCTGATGAGAGAGCAAAGGCCATTCAAAAGCATCGGGGTGGTCGAAGTTGGTTTTTTTACGCAATTCTTCGGGCACATCCCATTGCGACTTGTAGTAAGAGTCTTGCGGAATTACCGCCACCATATCGGCAGGCAGTGTGTTTACTATTTTATTAACAACTGTAGTTTTGCCAGAGCCTGTTCCTCCAGCTATACCAATGATTAGCATTTCGTAAGAGATGTAAAAGAGTGAATGGTTAGATTAAATGAATGGCTACATAAAGTACACCCTCTTGACACGATTGCTCACCGATGTCAATATTTCATAAGGAATGGTGTCGAGTTTGTCAGACAGCACCGTTACAGGCAAATTATCGCCAAATATCTCCACTACATCTCCTTCTTCACAAGCGATATCTGTAACATCTATCATGCATACATCCATGCATATATTGCCGATATATGGTGCTTTCTGACCATTTACCAAACAATAGCCATTGCGGTTGCCAAGGTGACGATTTAAGCCATCGGCATAACCTATAGGTATGGCTGCTATTCTTGAATCGCGGTCTACATACGAGCGACGAGAGTAGCCTATACTATCACCTTTTGGCACATTGCGTATTTGCAATATAGTGGTTCTGAGCGACGTAACATTGTTTAGTCGGCGATTATCTATTGGGTCGATGCCATACAAGCCAAGGCCTAAGCGCACCATGTCAAGGTGGCGTTCGGGAAATCGCTCAATGCCTGCACTATTGCATATATGGCGCAATATTTTGTGCGAAAATGCCGCTTGCAGTTGTGACGAGCCCTTTAAGAATAAGTCGTACTGATGGGCAGAGAACTCATCAAAGTCGGGCGAGTCAGAACCTACAAAATGCGAGAATACCGAACGAGGAATAACCGCATTTTGCTGCTTCAATATTTCTACAACCTTAGGCACATCGGTCAGTGGATTAAAGCCCAAACGATGCATACCCGTGTCGAGCTTAACGTGTATAGGAAAATCTTGTATACCTTGTTTTTCGGCTGCATGAATTAAAGCCTTGAGCAACTTAAAGTTATAAACCTCTGGTTCAAGGTCGTATTGGAACAAGGTGTCGAAAGCCGTCATTTCTGGGTTCATCACAATGATACCTGTGGTAATGCCAGCACGACGCAAGTCGGCTCCCTCGTCAGCCACAGCTACTGCCAAATAGTCTACGCCACGGTCTTGTAACGTCTTAGCAATCTCTACCGACCCTGCGCCGTATGCCGAAGCCTTTACCATGCAAGTAATTTTGGTTTCGGGCTTCATAAACGAGCGATAGTAGTTGAGGTTTTCAACAATAGCTCCCAAGTTCACGTCGAGTGTGGTTTCGTGAACACGCAGCGACAAAGCAGCCGTTATCTGTTCAAAACCAAACTTGCGCGACCCCTTTATAAGCACCACTTCGTTGCTTATGGTGTCGAGCAATCCGCTCTCTATCAACGCTTCGCTATTGGCAAAGAATGTTTTCTTTACAGTAAATAGCGAATGGGCTGCCGATATTTCTGGTCCCACTCCAATCAAGCGGTCTATGCCACGATGACTCACCATGTCTGCCACTTGTTTGTAGAGTTCAGTGGCCTCGAGTCCCGTTTGCAGTATGTCTGATAAGATGAGCGTTTTAGGTTTATTGCCTAACTCTGGACGACGGTTCATAAAGTCGAGTGCAATGTCGAGCGAAGCCACATCAGAGTTGTAGGTATCGTTAATCAGCGTGCAGCCTCTCACACCTTGTATCACCTCAAGGCGCATGGCCACAGGTTCGAGTTGCGCCATACGTTGCTTTATCTCGGCTGCTGGGATGTGCATATATAGGCATACAGCCAAGCAATGAATGCAGTTCTGCACCGAAGCTTCATCGGTAAAAGGTATGGTCATATCGTTTTCATAGCCCAAATAGTGGTAAACGATATGCGTACCCTTATTCTCTTTATCGCCCTTTTCCACCTTGCTCACATAGAGTGGTGCATCGGGGTTATGGCGCGACCATGCTATGGTATCGCCCGTATAGAGCGAAGCACTCATACACTCGCTGATAATCTCGTCATCGGCACAATATATCACCACATCGGCATCCTTAAAGAGCGAAATCTTTTCTAAGCACTTCTCTTGAATGGTTGCAAAGTTCTCTTGGTGCGCAGGGCCTATATTAGTCATTAGGCCGATGGTGGGCTGTATGATGTCTTTAAGTGCTTGCATCTCGCCAGGTTGCGATATGCCCGCCTCAAATATGCCCACTTGCGAGTGATCGTTGAGTAGGCACACACTGAGCGGTACACCTACTTGCGAATTATACGACTTGGGCGAACGAGTAACGTTCATTGAAGGCGAAAGCAATTGGTAGAGCCACTCTTTCACCACAGTTTTACCATTCGACCCTGTCACTCCTATCACAGGTATGCTATATTCCTCACGGTGTCTCTCAGCTAAGCGTTGCAATGCTTTAAGCGGACTCACCACGAGCAAGAAGTTTGCCTCAGGATAAAGTGTTTCGCCATTATCAGGCACATTGCCCACAACAAAGTTGCGTACACCGCGTCTGTATAGTTCGGGTATATAGTTGTGTCCATCGCCCATTTTTGTACGGATGGCAAAGAACAACGTTGTTTCAGGAAAGGCCAACGACCTGCTATCGGTCAATAACCAATCAATGCTCGCTTCGGTATTACCAAAGCGGCGTGCGCCTATCAAGGCTGTGATGTTATCTATGGTGTAGTGCATACTATATATATTTCTGACTACAATTGTAATTGTATCTAAAATACGTTTTTTTATTGTTTAAGCAGAGAATGCTCTTACGCTATTGCAAAGTTAGCAGTTGCAATGTTTTTATACAAGTGCAAAGGGCGTAAAGTTACAGCGTAATTGTTAAAAAGGCATGTTCCATTTCTTTTCAAAAGCAAGTTTTTTCTCTTCTCTGTGTTCAACAAAGCGTTTGTATTCTTCGCCTTCGGGATGTAGTGGCCTATGGTTAAAGGCTCTAATTATAGCCGCCCGTTCCTTGGCATACTCATGCATTTTAGGGCTGAATGCCCATTGGCTAAAGCGTTCCCACACATAGCTTACTGCCTGTTCTGAGGGGTGCAACATATCTTCGGCATAAAAGCGATAATCGCGCAGTTCGTCGTTTATTATCTCGTATGCCGGAAAGTAAGTTACGTTGCTAAATAGCTTTTCTAATTGCTCAATAAGCAAGAGCAAGCGAGCTTTGCTCAGTGCGTTTTCGTGCATGCCATATTTGGCATAGCGGTATGGACTTAGCGTAAATACCACCTTTGCCGTTGGGTGCAGTTTTTGCAAATTGCCAAGCACTTCTGCCCATTCATTGAACATTGTTTGCCCATCAGCCACTTGCTCGTTAAACATGCGACTTGGTTGCTTGTGACAGTTTGCCACGATACGCATCTGTTGATGATCGGTGTTCAAACAATACACGTGGTCGGTGCTAAAGGTAATAAGCAGCAAGTTTGTTTTGTCAAACACTGCCTTAGCCTTATGCCATTCCTTGCTGAGGGCATCCTCCAGTTCGGCCTTTGTTGGGGCTGAAAATGAGGTGGCATAGTCCCAATGTCGGTATGTGTTGTCGTTGGCGCTAAAATAGCCGTTAGAGTCAATAGCTTCGGCGGGGTCAGCACTCATTAGCGAACGCACAACTTTAAGTATGCTCATTGGGTTATAGAGGGTTCCGTGCGGATTGAGGCACACATTATTTTGGGGTAGCACTTGTTGCAAGCGTTGGCCTATGTGGTCGGCAAAACACGAGCCTATAAGCATTACGCACGTGTGGGGGGTGAGTTCTATATTGCCGTTATTGGAGGGAAGGTCTACGATGGTTCTAAAATCCATAGTTATATTGATATGCAGGTGGGAGGAGTTTTTTTTATGTTTATCGTTGCAATTCCTGCTTATTCACAAAAGTACGTTTTTTTGTGGCAAGTGATGTAATCTTTCTGCATAATATTTCTAACTTTGCGCCATGAGCAAGGGCTACGGGGTTGCTGCAAGCCCCCCAATTAGGCAATAGTTTAGTATCGCCTAACCACACCTTACTCATTCATTATTAAACAATATCATTACTTTTTTCATCCTATATGTCACGCATTCTATTTCTGTCAGACATACATGGCTCTTTGCCAGCCTTAGATGCGGTGCTCAGTTATTATGATGCCCACCATTACGACCTACTCGTGCTTTTGGGCGACATTCTCAACTATGGACCACGCAACGGATTATGCCCCGGTCTCAACCCCCAAGCCATTGCAGAAAAGCTCAATGAGCGAGCTGCTAACATTGTGGCTGTTCGTGGCAATTGCGACTCTGAGGTAGACCAAATGTTGCTCAACTTTCCTATTCAAAGCACCTATTCGTTGCTCATTGACGAGGGCATACGCTTTTTCATCACCCACGGCCACGTGTATAATGAAAAGAATATGCCGCAAGCCCCAGGCTGCAATGTGTTTGTATATGGCCACACACATTTGCAAAAACTTGAGGCTGCTACTGCCGTAAGTCCTGTCATACTCAATACGGGGTCGCCCACATTTCCCAAGGGAGGCAATCCACCCACATTTGCCACATTCTGCGATGGCACTTTGGCCATCCGCACATTGGATGGCGAGGCTATTAAAAGCTTGAAAATATAAACGTTTTACAACCTACAAACGCATAGATGAACAAAACATATACCTATGACGAGGCGTTCAAAGCCTCGTTAGCCTACTTCAATGGCGACGAGTTGGCAGCTCGTGTATGGATTAACAAATATGCCATGAAAGATTCGTTTGGCAATCTATACGAGTGCTCGCCCACCGACATGCACCACCGCATTGCCCACGAGATAGCTCGTATCGAACAGCATTATACCAACCCACTTACCGAGGACGAGGTGTTTGCATTGCTCGACCATTTTCGCTACCTCGTACCAGCGGGTTCGCCCATGACTGGCATTGGCAACAACTATCAGATTGCTTCGCTGTCCAACTGCTTTGTTATTGGCATTGATGGCAACTCCGACTCGTATGGTGCTATTATGAAAATCGACGAGGAACAAGTGCAACTCATGAAACGTCGCGGCGGTGTGGGCCACGACCTTTCGGGCATACGTCCTAAAGGTTCGCCCGTTAAAAACTCGGCACTTACCTCAACAGGCATCGTTCCCTTTATGGAGCGTTATAGCAACTCTACACGCGAGGTGGCACAAGATGGGCGCCGTGGTGCCCTTATGCTCAGCATATCCGTGCGCCACCCCGAGGCTGAGGATTTTATTGATGCCAAACTCACTGAGGGCAAAATAACAGGGGCAAATGTAAGCGTCAAGATAGACGATGAGTTTATGCAATGCGCCATCGAAAATCGTCCCTACCACCAACAATTCCCCATCACGGGTAGACAACCTATGGTAGAAAAAGAGGCCGATGCCACTGCCATTTGGAAGAAAATTGTGCATAATGCTTGGAAGAGTGCCGAACCTGGCGTACTCTTTTGGGACACCATTCTGCGCGAGAGCATCCCCGACTGCTATGCCGATTTAGGCTTCCGCACTGTCAGCACCAATCCGTGTGGCGAAATTCCTTTGTGCCCCTACGACAGTTGCCGTTTGTTGGCCATCAACCTCTATGCTTACGTGGTTAATCCTTTCACCTCGCAAGCCACCTTCAACTTTAGCTTGTTCAAAAAGCACGTGGCTTTAGCACAACGCTTTATGGACGATATTATCGACCTTGAACAAGAAAAAATTGACCGCATTATTGCTAAGATAAAGAACGACCCACAAAGCGATGAGGTGAAGCACACCGAACTCCACCTGTGGGAAAAGATTAAAGCTAAAACGGCAAAAGGCCGTCGTACGGGTGTGGGCATCACTGCCGAGGGCGATATGCTGGCTGCCCTTGGCTTACGCTATGGCACTGCCGAAGCCACCGAAATGGCTGTTAAGGTGCAACGCACATTGGCGCTTAGCGCCTATAGGTCGAGTGTTGAGATGGCTAAAGAGCGCGGTGCGTTTCCCATCTTCAATGCCGAGCGCGAAGCACATAATCCGTTTATTTTGCGCATTAAGGATGCCGACCCCGAACTTTATGCCGACATGGTGCACTACGGGCGTCGCAACATTGCTTGCCTCACGATAGCCCCAACGGGCACCACCAGCCTGATGACGCAAACCACCTCTGGCATCGAACCTGTGTTTATGCCCGTATATAAGCGTCGGCGCAAAGTTAATCCTAACGACACCAATGTGCACGTTGACTTTGTTGATGAAACGGGCGACTCGTTTGAGGAATACATTGTGTATCATCCCAAGTTCCTCACATGGATGCGTACACAAGGTATTGATACCGAAAAACGCTATACGCAAGCCGAGATTGATGAGCTTGTGGCGCGTTCGCCCTACTACAAGGCCACTGCCAACGATGTTGATTGGCTCATGAAGGTGCGTATGCAAGGAGCCATTCAGAAATGGGTAGACCACAGCATTAGTGTTACCGTAAACCTGCCCAACCATGTAGACGAGGAGTTGGTAAACAACCTCTACATCGAGGCTTGGAAGAGCGGCTGTAAGGGGTGTACCATTTATCGCGATGGCTCGCGTGCGGGAGTGCTCGTCAGCACGCAAAAAACCAATAAGAAGCAGAAGAAGGAAGACGAAGAAACTGCCTCCTCTTCCGCCCAATTTGTATTGCCAACCGTTACCGAGCGTCGGCCCGATGTGCTCGAATGCGACGTGGTACGCTTCCAGAACAATAAGGAAAAATGGGTGGCATTTGTTGGACTGCTCGACGGACATCCTTACGAAATCTTTACCGGACTACAAGACGACGACGAGGGCATTGTATTGCCCAAAACCGTTACCAAAGGCAAGATTATCAAGCGCGTACTGCCCGATGGCTCTAAACGCTACGACTTTCAGTTCCAAAACAAGCGTGGTTATAAAATGACGGTTGATGGTTTGTCTGAAAAGTTCAACAAAGAGTATTGGAACTATGCCAAACTCATATCGGGAGTGTTGCGCTACCGCATGCCTATTGAGAATGTTATTAAGCTCGTAAACTCTCTTCAGCTCGAAAGCGAAAACATCAATACATGGAAGGTGGGCGTGAGCCGTGCACTCAAAAAGTATGTGATTGATGGCACCGAGGCCAAGGGACAAAAATGTCCTAACTGTGGCCACGAAACGCTGGTTTACCAAGAGGGTTGCCTTATTTGCAAGCACTGCGGTGCAAGCCGTTGCGGATAATCGTAGCGTTTTTAACTTAAAATATAAAGGAGTTGTTCAGCATTTATATTATGGCTGTCCGTTAAAACTCAAAAGAGCATAAAAATCCTTCCCGAAGCCCTATAAAATAGGACTTCGGGATTTATTTTTCCAAAAATAAGCCCCCTACTAAAAGATTATACAAGTAATCCATTACAATCATTTCATTATATTTTTATTTGAATAATTGAGCTATAAGATAAGTCCCGAAGGGACGATATAACATAGGATAGGGGCAAGCCCCTATCTATATTTACATTCGCAACGTTTACATTCCCCCTCTCCCTTCTTGGGGAGAGGGGTGGACGCACACGTTGTGTGTGCGGACGGGGTGAGGGGATAAGTTGATGTATTTATTGTTTTCAAACATTTACATGATAGGGTATATTCTTTCACCCCACTCCCCTGCAAACCTCTTGGGTTTGCTTCCCCTCTCCCCTCAAGGTGAGAGGGGGATAGTCATGCAACACATTAATAAAATGGGTACGATAGGGGCAAGCCCCTATTCTCTGATATGTCGTCCCTACAGGACTTGCAACATAGCTTATTATTTAGATGGATAGATGGAAAAAGATACAATAGATTTATAGCCTAATTATACAAGTAAACAATTACATTCATTTCATTATATTGTCTGGTAAAACTCAAAAGAGCATAAAAATCCTTCCCGAAGCCCTGTAAAATAGGACTTCGGGATTTATTTTTTCAAAGGTTTGGACGGCAATAATTATTGAACTTTCCCACACAAAATAAAAATCCCTTTTGCATCAAGAGCAGACGATGCAAAAGGGATTTTTATTTTGTCTGGAGCATTCTGTGTCCCCCCTAATGTGCCATCAAAGAGCGACAGTGGGAGTAACAAAACGCTATTTTATTATTTGCAATGCGGTACCATCGGCATTGAGTTCCACCTTGTGAGCAAACGATGTGCAACCATCTTTACAAACGGCAGATAGGTCGATTCCGCGACGCTTAAATTCGTCGATGAGGGCACGATCGTGATAAGCGCGAGCCGACGACCAACCGCGATTGCCTACTTGGCCATTAAAAGATTCGATGAGAGATTGAAGTGTTTCTTCAGCAAAACGAGCCGAAAATTGAGCATAGAATGGATTGTCTATCATGTCAGGATAATGTTTGAAGTGAATATAAAATGTTGATACTTCCACATCGTAACTTTACCACCGTGGTTTCCTGTCACTCGGTTGGTGAGTTTGCTCTGTTCAGTTTTTACAACTCTGAGAGCAACTGCTCTTGATGTTTCGTGGTGCAAAGATAGTACAAAGCAAGCAAAACGCAAAGAAAAAGCAAAGAATTTGTACGAAAGGAGCACGAAGGATCATGAATTTAACATACAGCGTGTAGCACCAATTCGGTATAAAATTCATGACCAATTCATGATAATTCGTGTAGAAAGCCCATTCTCCCCCCTATTCTATTCATGTTTCTCACCCATTTATCACCTCGTTCAAACTTTTCATACTGCCCAAGTCGGCCTCAACCAAATGTATGCGGTTGTTATAGATGTAACATTTGCGGCCATTGCGCAGCAACACCGAACGGCGGCGAGGGGTGAGCTGAAAGAGTTGGCACACATTGGGTACAAGCGCATCAATATCGTTGTTTACAAATGTGATGCGTGCCTGCGGATTGGCACATAGCATTTCGCTAAAAAAGTCGTCGGCCGACGAGAGCGAGCACCCCAACAACACAATGTCGTTGGCTCGCCTCATGGCAGCACCAGCCCTGTGCCACACCTCAACATAGCGGTTAGAGATGACGGGCTTAATCTTTAAGTGCGGAATAAAATCGGGCATGGGCAAACGCTCTTCGCCAGGCTCAAAACTCAGTTCTTGCGGCAACGTGTGTTTAAAAAAGTCGAAGGGCGAAAACTCACTGATAGGGGCGCCAAAGTCGAGTACGTTTTTGTTCTCCACGTCCAAATGGTTGCTCAAGCAGCCATTAAAATAGATGGCATCGGCCTTGGTTTGTTGAGCAAAGGTGGTGTAGTTTAGCGATATGAGGCGGCAAGGTTTTTCGGATAGTTCGCGCCATAATGGGCTCGCACTGAAGGCTGGTGTAACCCTCTGTTCCTCACGCACAAAGTAGGCCCACATGGTCCATGCTATGTATAGATAGGTGCGGATAGGCGAAGATTGGTGTGTAAAAAAGCCAAAGAAATAGTCGGCCAAGAGGCGCTCAAGGTCGAACATGTTGTGATAAACATGGCGCAACACTGCCGATTGGTTTTGCTCTATGCTTTGTCGCAATATATGGCTTATCACCTCGTGGTAGGTGGGGGTATACGTCACGGTTGAAAAGTCGATGAGTGTTTCCTCGGTCACGGTGGTTTCAAGCACCTCTTCAATGAGTTGCTGCGTTTCGGTGTCGATGGTAGCTTGCATTTTTATGTCGGCAATTTTCTTAAAAATGCTCACAATGATGCGTCCCAACTTGCGGTCGGTTTCATTGAGGTTGGGGTTATTGTCTATTTCGTTCTGCACCTTTCGGCACACACTCTCGATGTCGTCGTCGAGTTCTCTTACAAGTTTGTTCATTTGTTTCTCAACAAATTTGTCGAACTTAAAACGTACATTCTTGATAGTATTCCTCAACACTTTGTCCTCTTCATCTCCCCTTTCTGTTTCGAGATAACGGGCTATGTTGGGTAGCACGCTCTGCATGGTGTCCATACCCAAAGCTGCATCCATGCCTGCACCAAGCACCACCACAAGGCGGTCGGAAGGGTCGGGCTCAACGGGTTGGTTTATGTAGTTGTTCTGAATGGAGGTTCCCACCTCGCCCATCACTTGCTGACTGCCATTGGCAATCGAAATTTGTAGTTTTGATTCTGTCATTTTTTTTTAATGTTTTGTTGTGGTATTAAAGGTTAGTTCCTTGAGTTTTGGGTTTAATAAAACAGGCTGAAGCCCAATTATGGTAAACCACAAACTTAATTTGGCTCTTTTTGTGTAGCTATGCAAAATCCGAAAAATTGACCAATATTTTTTGTACAACTTTTTGCTTCAAATAGACATTAAAAAATCGCTTTTTAGGGATAATTGTCTCCTTTTAAGGTAAGAAATCTGTTGCGAGGGTGTAAGGATACGCATCCTTAGGGTGTAAGGATACGCATCCTTAGGGCATAAGGATACGTGTTCTTAGGGTATAAGGATACGCGTTCTTAGGACATAAGGATACGTATCCTTACACCATTAGGATGCGATAACCATGCTTTGCGTCATACGAAAATTACAGAAACAATTGATTATCAATAACTTACGCAAAATCCCCAAAAATTGAATTATTTAAGACGTTCGTTCCATTCATTCAAAAAAATCGATTCTCAGCGAACAGATTTTTCGTTAAAAAGGAAAAATTGACCAATTAAGATAAGCTTTTTTTGCACACAAATTTTGTCATTTTCGTGGGCTATGCACAACTCTTTAAAAATGCATACATAGCGCAAATCTGCAGCAAAACTATATGCGTGCCTTTTTGTTTAAAATTCTTTGTTGCCTTCGTGCTTCCATTTCTTTAGCAATTCGCTCTCGCAAATTATTTACCGAGGTAATGGGTGTAATAATGGGGCAAAGCGGCTGTAGTTTGCTAATAAACGCTGCTGTTTTAATAACGTCCTTGTGCACAGCCGTTAGGCGGTCGTCCTCTGCAAGGTCGGCCACGAGTTTGGCTAAATCAACCGACCTCATGCATTGCGCAAAGCGGGGCAGATATTCCTTAATGAGCAAACGATCGCCTTTAAAGTATGGCAAGATGTCGATAATGGCTTGCGAATTAATGTTTTCTGTCATGTCGGCAACTGCCTCATCCTGTTCCTCGTCGGGTGCTTCAGCTTGCGGGCCATAATAACGGCGGTTGTCGTTGGTTTGTACAGCCACCACTGCATCGGGCAATATCTGCACACTGTGGTTGCCATAAATGTTGATAGTAGTCTTTGTGGTTTCTGACATCGTATAAAATTAAAATATAAGTAGGTATTCAAAATTAATTTATATAATCATGTTCTACATTAATTGATATG
>ERZ808240.1237-NODE-1237-length-32190-cov-3.353664_pt1 | contig 32190 bp, 25 predicted proteins | sample MGYA00521084_ERZ808240 | MGnify/ENA primary metagenome ERZ808240 (study PRJEB31516, sample SAMN03275571) | gut metagenome | biome: mammalia-associated habitat; material: feces | host: Papio cynocephalus | place: Kenya | collected 2012-08-06 ... | reverse complement strand
TCGATCCTCTTTTCCATGTATATTCGTTATTAATATACTGCAATCTTTCTGTTTTTCAACAATCGGACTAAATTCATCAGTCTCAGAAATCTCTCCGGCAAGTCTGTCTGCAAGAGAAGTATCGGTTGCCAGTACCCACAAATAATCTGGCTGGTGCTTTTGTCTACTCTCGGCATTTTTTCTGTTCTTCTGATACATAGCAAAGCTTTTTGCAAGGATATCGGTAAGTTCCTGCACCTGTATCTTACGCTGGTCATCAAGAACCACCGCTTCAATCTGTCCACCATCTGAACATTCATGTATTACACGCTGCGCCTCTATCGTCACCTGCTCTTTTCCAACTTCATACAGAACTTCCTGATTTCTTTCCAAAAATCTGACCGGAACCCCCGTATAATCCCATACATTTTGCAGAATCTCTTCAAATGATTTTCCACCCGAAATTCCTGATACGACCACTTTGTAGCAGTAATTCATATCCAGCTCTTTCTTTCCACTTTTATCAGCCTGAATCATCTCGATAAATGCTGCAAGTCTCGTAGATATCTGTCCTTTATCTGCCGATGAATAATCCGTATCAATAGAAATGTATGGAAGGTTCTTTTCTTCATTGACGAACTTTCGAATGTAAATGGATTCTGCACCTGTCGCATGACAGCCTGACAGAATCATTTCCACAACTCCATCTACATGATACTCCTCAATAATCCGACCAATCAGCTCAATTCGGTTGTCATTCGGAGTCATAATAGAGCAGCCTGTCGATAAGTATCTTTTTGCTATTGCTCCATAAATATCTTCCTGAGTTTCGTCTACCATCTGGTCAAGTGTCTTGACACCACTGCAATTTTCTACTGCAACAACGACTCCGCCATTCTCTTCAATTCCTTCCAGAATCTTCATGGTGTCTCCACCAATCGGACAGCCTGTCACAAGAATTCTCGGTCTGCTTTCCAGATGCTTTCCCTGATGATACTCTTCCAATATTCTTTCCGTAACCGCATCCACCAACTCTGGTGTCGTCTTAAAATCAAAGCGATACTTGGAACCATTAATCATTTTCTGAATATCTGCTCCAAACACCGGTGCCGGATCAAGCTTCATCACTTCACATAACTCTTTTAAAGACCTGCGGATTTCATTACTTAAATGGACCGCATCATGTATCATTTTATCTGTAATAATCACATGAAAAAATTCTTCAAAATATTCCTTTGTCCGAATGACTTCCCTTCTCCAGAATTCCAATCCCTTTTCAGACTGACTGTTCGGAAGTTCCATAACGAACACCGGCTTAAATTCAGCCATCAGTTCATACATTTTTTTCTTTCCGTCACAAGTCGTTTCTCCAATTACAAGATCTGCGAAATGGAAAAACGGACATTTGTCTTCAATTGCAAAACCGTAACTCGACTTTACAAGGGGACACATGCTCTTAGGCAATTCACGTTCCGCTGCCGTAACCGTTTCATTCGAAAAAGAGCATAGTCCGACCGGAATCGCACCTACTGCCATTGCAAGTTCTGTCGGAAAATATGCACAGTACATTCCGACAACCGGTACACCTCTGTCTTTATACTCTTTTACCTCCAAAAAAGCTTCTCTTCTTTTTTCTCCAAACTCTTCAAATATCTCTGGTAAATCCTGTACAAGTTTCATTCTTTAATCCTCTGAAGGCTTTGACAAATCATACATAAACATAAATGCCAAAAGCTCTCTCGAAATTTCATTATTATTAATGTCCAATCCCAGACAATCTTTTATTTGCTTCAATCTGTACACTAATGTATTTCTGTGAACATGAAGTTTTTCCGCTGCCATCGTTACGTTATTCTCACATAGTAAATACATTTTCAATGTATCATAAAGTTCTGTGTGATTTTTCTCATCTTCTTTCTTCAGATTTAAAATAGAATAGTCACTCAGTCCGGCCTCCTCAATCAAAGGCAGCGTATAAGAGAAAATTCCCTGCAGATACCAGTCTTTTTCTCTTTTAATCCCTGCTATATCATGAATCTTCGGAATCCGTTCCATCTGTTTCAGTAAATCCCGTTTCACTTTACAGTCATTAATATCTTCAAATGTCTCACTCATGTAACAGTTCAGATTTTCCTTCTGCGCCAGCTGATATATTTTCTCTACTTTCTGTTCTGAAACCTGATATAACACAACCGTCAGGAAATGTTCTTCCTCACATAAGTAAAAATGTTCCCAAATTCTTCCTAACTTTGCTACCTCTGCCGCCATATCCGGGAGCTCATCTGTAAACAACGCCATCATATAATTCCCTTTTAATGCATGGCTCTGCTCTGACTCTACATAATGCTGTCCCTCAAAAATTGTCCAGCCAATAATATAATCTTTCAGTGAAAGATTTAAATAAGTATTCTTTTGCTTTTCCTCAAAATATCGTCTTGCTGTCTCTGTCAGAATTGTTCCCAGCTCTTGAAAAAACTCTCGATACTCCTCATTACTGTAATGGAAAATGATGTACCCAATATTTTTCTTCTTATTCTTCACTGCCTCCACTGTCTGGAATTCTCCATTTGGTGACATTGTCTCAAAGAAGTACGGATAATCTTCCAATGTAATATGCCCTTCTATAATAGAACGCATACTCTGGTCTTTTCCAGAGCATGCATAAGCCAGAATCTCTCCTGACTCTGACACAAAAAATATCCCGGCATGAGTATATTCATATACCTTGTTTGCTATATATCCTAATACATCATCCTCGAGCATCGATTCAAATATAAACTTATAACAGACATCAATTTTAAACATATCCACACACTCTCCAATATGGATATTATTTCTCAATATGATTTTTCTGTCAAATAGAAAACTTTTGATGACATATTGCTTTTTTCAATAAGCTTATTCGATTGTTGTTACCTTTCCATTTGTAAAACAATAATCCGTCAATTCATTTCCAATTCCCGGGAGATCTGGAATTGTAATATATCCATCAACCGGCTGATAATCGTATTTACACAGCTTTTTATTATAATCATACCGATTATATACATGATGTTCATGAATCGTAAAGTTAGGAATTGCTGCCTCTAATTGCAAGGCAACTGCTGTGGATAAAGGACTTGCACACACGTGTGCCTGTACTCCTACATCGTAAATATGTGCCAAATCGCAGATTTTCTTTGCTTCCGTTAATCCTCCACAGTTACCAATATCCGGCTGAATCAGCTGAATCGAACCATCTTCAAAATATGGCGCATATCCCCATCTTGAGTAAATTCTTTCTCCCTGGGCAATTGGGATATTTAATTTGTCACAAACAAATTTATTCATCTTAGGATTTGGTGTAGTTGGTTCTTCAAAGAACAATATATTATATTTTTTAGCCTGTTCTCCTAATTGTACTGCAACCTGCGCATCTATATAGGAATGGTTTTCCATGATAATATCAACGTCTGGTCCAACCGCCTCTCGGACTGCTGCAAGGCGGTCTATTACAACATGAACATGATATGGATCCAACACTCTTGTTGTCTCTTCAGAACTGTAACGATACCCCTTTGGATCAAATGTAAAAAAGTCAATCTTTATAGCATCATAACCTTCTGAAACAGCTTTCTTTGCATTTGCGACATAATCTTCTATCTGATATGCAGGTGTTTTTCTTTCTCCCCAGCCAAATTGAAGCTGGCTTGCATAACAGCGAAGTTTATCACGCATTTTTCCACCAAGCAACTGATATACTGGAACACGAAAATATTTTCCTTTTATATCCCACAACGCAATATCAAGTGCTGAAATCCCTGCAAATACAATCGGTCCACCATTCTGTGCCCAAAAAGTTGATTTGTATAATTTTTCCCAGATAACTTCTGTATCCAATGGATTCATACCAATTATAAGTTTTGCAAGATCCTGAATCATTCCATATGCTGCCGTTGATCCAACACCATATGCAATTGCAGCTTCTCCATCTCCATATAATCCTGTGTCAGTATACACACGGCATACTATCGGGCGCCAGCCAGGCTGGTCAACTGGTTTATCTTCAATCTGAATTGCATCTACTTTTGTAATCTTCATCTCTCTGCCTCCACTATCTTTCTGTTAATTAATCGTCCATCTCAAAATACGGTTTTTCATTTTTTCAAATATCTGCATAACAATAACCAAGACTACAACCATGAAAATAAATCCACTCCATGCTTCACTGTACAGTCCATATTCTGCAAATTTCTTCACGTAGAATCCCATACCAAATTTTGCTCCATACATTTCAGCATATACAAGTACTACAAAAGATCCTCTGAGAGAGGTAATAAACCCCGACATAATAGAAGGCATTGCTGCAGGTAAAATAACCTGGAACATTTTTTCAACAGGGTTTAATTCCAAGGTTTTTGCTTTATCAAGATACACCTTATCGATTGTCATAATACCATTGATCGTAGCAAAAAACGTAGCCCAAATTGTATTGTATACCACCAGAAATAAAGACGCTATTCGAAAACTCGGTGCAATGAGCAAAGCAAATGGGGACATCAAAATAGATGGAATTACACTGATTGAATAAACGACCGGATGAACCACTTTTCGAATTTTTTTACTCATGCCAAGTATGGTTCCTCCTACTATCGCAATTGCAACTGCAATAATAATTGCCGGAATCATCAACTGAAATGAATAAAACATATTCATAAATAACGTACCAATATTATCTTTAAAAGAATTGACGACTTTTTTTACTGGTGGAAAAAGGTACCCACCAAAAAGCTGATTATCTGCGATATACTTGTATCCCAAAAACATAGCTAAAAAAATGCATCCTGTTATCCAATAGTCCTTTATAAATTTTAAAACTTTTCGCATAGATACCTCCAAATCATTACTTTGCAAAAAACCCAATTCCGCAGTATAAAACAGCGGAACTGAGTTATTTTGATTTATCTTTTATTACTGATCATTTTCTTCGAAGAATTTTACTCTTCCATCATAGAAATCTGGATCTTCATCATGATATTCTGCTACACACTCATCAAGAGCCTCTTTATAAAGTTCTGTGTTAATGTGATCCTCAATGTTGATTTTGTCAGCATCTGCCTGATCAATGAATCCCATCTTAATCATAGCCTCCCATGTTTTAACTACAGAATTCTTACATGGATCTACACTTGAAACATAATTATCATTTAACAGATATGCTGCAACGTAATCTTCCTCTGCACCAATTTCTTTTGCAAGGATCTTCACACACTCTTCTTTGTTAGCAAGATACCACTGTTCTGCACGAATCAGAGCTTTTAAAAGAAGTTTTACTGTAGTAGGATTCTTCTTTACAAAATCTGTATTCATATTCATACGGCAGCATCCATAGTTTGGTACAAGATCATTTAACCATGCTTTGATTTCAATCTGATCATTATTACCTACTGCATACAACTGATCTCCACTAAGTACTGCATAATCAGCTTCCCCAGAAACTACTGCTGCAAGACGGTCACTATTTGTACTATATGTCAGCCACTCTACATCAGTATTTGGATCAAGTCCAGCATCTAATAATGCCATACCTACTACCGGGTGTACACCTGCATATGCAAACTTAGAACCTTTCAGACTTGTAACATCTTTATACTGGGTATCCTTCTTTCCGATAATATACATACCTTTCAGCATATATCCACCAACAATTGAGAAATCAGACCCTGTTGAGATAAACTGAAGTGGGTTATTTGTTCCCTGATTAGAAGTTACATCAACCTGTCCTGCCTGAAGTGCCTGAAGTGCAGCTGTTGAAGACTCAACCGGATCTTCAATTACATTAATTCCAACTTCATCAAAATATCCCTGCTGTTTTGCAACTGTAACAAGAATATTTCCACTGTTTGCTCTTGCCCAGTGGATTGTATCTACCTCTGGAGTTTCCTTATTTTCCTTATTATCTGCTGTTTCTGTTTTTGTTTCTTCTTTTTTATCGTCAGATGAATTTCCGCCACATGCTGTAAGACTGAAAGTCATTGCTGCTACAAGAAGAAGTGAAATAATTCTCTTTTTCATTTGTTCTCTCCTTTGTTATGAAATTATTTTTTATTTGCAAATAGATTTCTCTATTATTGCACGGTTTGTACGTGTGCTTCTACATCCTGATTAATCTGACGTAATAATTCATTTCGAAGTTTAATTGATTCAGGATCTTCAAATCTGGACTCTCTCGTAGTACGTTTCTCATCTGGTATTTTCACATCAAAAATTACATTACTTGGAGATTGTCCTAATACAATAATCCGATTAGCAAGAATCATTGCTTCATCGACATCATGTGTAACAAAAAATACTGTTTTTTTCTCTTCCTGCTTTTCCCAAAGTTTCAACACCATATTCTGAAGCATAGAACGCGTTACTGCATCAAGTGCGCCAAATGGCTCATCCATCAAAAGAATTGGCGGATCAATTCCAAATGCACTGGCTATCGCACATCTCTGTTTCATTCCACCTGATAATTCTTTTGGATATTTACGATAAACTGACTCATCCAGTCCTACCGCCTTTAACAGCTCAATTGTTCTTTTTTTCAGATGATTTTTATCCCAATCTGGAAATTTCTTTTTTAATGCCAATGTTATATTGGCTCCAGCCGTTTTCCAAGGGAACAATCCATAATCTTGAAATACAACTCCACGATTTAAACTTGCACCATGTATTTTTTCTCCATCAACCATGATTTCGCCAGTTGTACAATCTTCTAATCCAGCAATCAAACGTAACAACGTACTTTTCCCACATCCTGATTGTCCAAGGATACAAACGAATTCTCCACCTTCTACCTCTACATTGATATCCTTTAAAACTAACTTATCACTGCCTGCATAAGAAAATGAAACATCATGAATTTTTATATCATGCATTTAGGTTCCTCCCTTTTTCACTTAATTGCGATAAATATTTGTAAATCATCTCGAATTATATAAACAACCTATATATGTTAATAAAACCGAAATATCTTTATCAGCTCTAACACAGTTGTTTATTATAGATACCCTTTCTTTATTTTTCAGCGTTTAATTTCTACAATTCACATTTTCTTTTTGTACACATCGCACATTTTCTATAAGTATTTGCTTTTTATTTATTTTCTCTATATATGATAATCACTATCATTTTTCCTATTTTACTTTTTAATAAATACTTCTGTCATAAAATTTAATGCAACATTTTGTTGCCTATCTTGCCTTCAGTCTTCATCTATGCTACACTACATCTACATCAAATTTCGGGCATGATATTTTCATTATGTTTCAATGCCCAGCGAAATCCCCAGCCAGGATTTCATTTCTGAATTTCATTGCTTTTTCAGCATAGATTCACTCAGATTTTTGATGATGTAACCCATTTATTGCAGCTTCAAGTGAATCAGGCACTTGTACAAGTTGCATTCACACCGGGCAGATGTTACAGTACTTCTGAATTTTTAACCAACTATATTTTCATTCGATTTCTATATTGTCTTTTTATACTTATAATGTTAAAATATATTCAGATAGTTCTTAGTTTACATTTGCTCAGAGAGGAGAGCTATGGAAACTACCAACAAGGTAACTGAACATGGAGTACACAATTCAAAGATTCATGACAATGCAGCCAAGATTGTATTCGGAGATTCGACACTCTGCGCACAATTCCTGAAAGGATACACGGATATTCCCCTTTTCAGAGACATAAAGCCAGAAGATATTGAAGACGTTTCTTCACATTTTATTCCTCTATTTCAGGAATCTCGTGATTCCGATATTGTGAAGAGAATTCAAATCAAAAGCTCAGAACTTTATCTGATAGCACTGATTGAACATCAGTCAGAAACAGATGCTGATATGTCTTTCAGATTACTCAGATATATGGTTTATGTATGGACTGATTACGCAGCTACACAAGAAAAGTTACATCCTGGTATTACGAAATCCAAAGACTTTTTATATCCGCCAATCCTGCCAATTATTTATTATGAAGGATCCAGTCAATGGACTTCTGCATTACATTTTAAAGACCGGGTATTCATGAGTGATATCTTCGAAGAATTTATTCCAGATTATAAATATCTGGTTGTTCCTTTGAATAAGTATTCCCAGGAAGATTTAATCGAAAAAGGTGATGAACTCTCAGCAATCTTTATTCTTAACAAACTAAAGAGTTCCTCTGATTTCAAGCATTTAAAAGAGATTCCAGAAGACTACTGGAATCAATTGACACAAAATACACCACCACATATTCTGAAACTTATGGGTTCTGTATTTTCAGCATTTCTTCATACGATTAATGTCCCTGCAGAAGAAATCAATGACCTTACAGACCACATTACAAGGAGGCAGTTCAATATGATGTTTGATTCTTTTGAAGCATATGATGTACAGGAGACTAGACGTATCAGCCGTGAAGAAGGCGAACGTGCTGGTCGTATTGAAGGGGAACGTGCTGGCCGTATTGAAGGGGAACAACTCTGCTTAATCAAACAGATTATCAAAAAAATCATTAAAAATATTTCTGTTTCTCAAATAGCTACTGATTTATTGGAACCACTTGATACTATCCAGCCAATCTATGACCTTGCCATAAAGCAGGCACCTGATTTTGATGCTGAGAAAATTTTAAATCAGTTGTCATCACTCAATTCTTCTCCTATAGTTAAATAGCAAAAAATCCATCAAGTTTCCTACAATCGAAACTTGATGGATTTTTAATTACAGTATTATTTTTTCGAAACATTTATCCTCTTACTGGTTATTCCACAGTCAACAGCTAACTGTTTCAATGCGTCTGCTGATCTCTGTAAAATTTCATGCTCACAACAAAATGAAACTCTCACATATCCACTGTACCCAAAAGAACTTCCTCCGACAAAAATCAAATGTCTTTTTCTCGCAGCTTCTAAAAATTGTTCTTCATTATTCTCAGGCGCTTTTACAAATATATAAAAAGCTCCCTGCGGCTGGGTGCATTCATACCCATATTGTTTTAATGTTCCATATAATAATTCCCGGTTTCTGGCATAATACTCTAAATCTACCTGTTCATTTACGCATTTCCCGACAACCCACTGAAATAAAGCCGGAGCATTTACAAAACCTAATCTTCCCATTGCCAGCCTGACTGCCTTAATTACATTTTCACTGTCTTCAAGTTCTGTTGGAATTGTCAGATAACCAATTCGTTCTCCCGCTAACGACAGCGATTTACTAAATGAATATGACACAATCGTATTTTGATAAAAATCTGGCCACCATGGTAATTCCACTCCTGTATATACAAGATCCCGATACGGCTCATCTGATAACAAGCAAATAGCATGTCCATATTCTTTTTGCTTTTTCTTAAGGATCTCTGAAATTTTTTCCGCCGTCTCTTTTGTATATATAACTCCCGTCGGATTATGCGGTGAATTTACAATTACCACTTTTGTCCGTTCTGTTAGTTTACTTTCTAAATCTTCAAAATCAGGTTGGAAATCTTCTCCCGGGTCAACTTCAATGATTTTCCCCTGCCAGTTTTCTGCAAATCCTTTATATGCCGGATAATACGGTCTGAATATTACAACTTCATCACCTGGATTCAACAATGCACGAAGCACCATATTAAGTCCGCCTGCCACTCCGTTGGTCATAATGATATTCTGAATTCCATATGATGTTTTATATTTTTGATTCAGCCAGTCGGCTACTTTGTTTCTTACTTCCTCATAACCAGACTCACACATATACTGATGATCCAGATTCTTTTTTTCACTTAATTCCTTTAATGCCTCAACTACTTTTTCTGGTGCCGGCGCTGACGGATTTCCTATACTGAGGTCAAATACATTTTCCTCACCATATAATGCTTTCTGCCTTCTTGCCTCATTAAATGCTTCACGAATTCCTCCGTTTGCTTTTATATTTCTTTCCATTTCTTTTGATATCATCTTTATTCTCCAACAGATTCTATTGCTTTTTTCAAAAGTTCTTCATGTTCCTTATCATGTGTCATAAACGGATATGTACACAACCTCTGAAACAACCTCTCCCGAACTTCCTGATTTGTCTTGATTCCTATTTCAGCAAGCGAACATGGCATATTGAACCTTTTCATTAACTGCTTCAATTCTTCTACCTGATCGTCTTCACCATTGTATACAAGCTGTGCTAACAGTCCAATCGCTACTCCTTCTCCATGAAGCCAATTTTTTATGTACTCCAGAAAGTCTCTGTGTAATGCATTATTAAATGCATGTCCTAATGCAGTCTGTCCTTTTCCCTGCATTAAGGCACTGACAATTCCGGTAAGTGCTATATTGACATAAATTACATCGTGCAAATCTTTCGTATACACTCCGGCTTTCAAATCAGAAACCGCTTTTTCTCCTTTTTGCCATAATACATCATATGTGTATTTCGCCATATAAAATGCGCTATTTCTTGCTATTGATGTATTTTCATCCAATACACGAGGGTGTAACGTTGCGATTTCAATATATTTGGCCATTGCATCCAGTATTCCTGCCGCCAGAAGTCTTGGTGCCTGTGTCAGCATCACTTTATCATCTACAATAATTGCACTTACTTCATATTCAAAATGTATATATTTGTCACTGTGTCCTTCTGGAGTATACAGCACAGATAGCGGCGAATAAGCCGCACAAGTTGCTGCCTGTGTTGGTATTGCAACAACTGGAATTCCTAAGCCAAAAGCTGCAGCCTTGGCCAGATCCATAATACGACCGCCTCCTACTCCGACAAGCACATCACACTTTTTTTCTTTCACTGTAGTTTTTAATTCTTCAATTTTTTGTACGCTTGGATATCCAGAAAATCTTTCTATGCAATAATTCAGTTCACTCTTTCTAAAACTTTCACACAGTCTCTTTTCCGTAACAGTAATCGCTGTATTTCCACCTATTACATATGCTTTTTTTCCGTATCTCTTAATTTCTTCACCACAATAATCCAATGCATTACTCTCTTGTATATAGCGGCCTGCACCAAATCTATAGCTATCCATATTCAACATCCCAATCTTTCTTTTTCTAAAAAATATCGCTTATAACTCTTTTATATTAATAAAATTTATATTTGATTTCAGCATATCTTATTTACAGTAGTTATTTTATTTTTGTATTCTCTGCACATTTTCTATATTTCAATACATATATTCGTATTTTCTATAGTGTTAATACCTGCTGTTTATGTACATACATTTTCATATTCATAAACCCCTTACTCTTTGTAAAGATCTGCCGGAATACTCACCCCTAAAGACTTTGCTATATCTTTTATTGAACTTATTACATTCGCATGTAACTCAATTCCCTTTTCTTCGCTTTCTTTATATTTTAAATCTTCAATCTCACCCGGCAGATATATTTCATCCACACCATCTCTTTTTGAAGAATTTTTTAATCTATCTCCAAAGATGTCTACAGTCTTCTTAAAAATTTCTAAATCTGTAAATTTCGATATATCTATAGCCATGAAGTTATATGCCGTTGCATCACTATTCTCTTGTAGCTCACCATCACAAACAATCAAACTTCCACCACTTAAAATTCCTGTTAAAATCTGTACCATAGTTGCAAGTCCATAGCCTTTATACGTTCCAAAAGGGCATACTGCTCCACCATGTACTACAACCTCCTCTGGATTAGTTGTACAATGTCCTTTATTATCCAACGCCCAATTTTCTGGTATTGCTTTCTTTTCTATGTTCGCCAACATAATTTTATTGTATGCAGCAATACTTGTTGCTCCGTCATATACAACTGCTTTCCTTCCTGGAACTGCAACACAGATTGGATTCGTTCCTAATTCTCTATCATATCCTCCAAATGGAGCCATTAACTTCACAGAATTAGTCAATGCAATCCCAATCATGTTCTCCTTCACAGCTCTAAGCGCATAGTATGCTGCTGCTCCAAAATGTGTACCATTTTTCACAACTGCCATAGCCAGTCCTTGATTTTTAGCTTTCTTGATTGTGTAGTCCATTGCATAGACCCCCGCAACCGATCCAGCCGCATAATCCGCATCAAATGTTGTACAGCATGCATTTTCATTTATAATTTTTATTTCAGGAGATATTTTAATCTTACCTTCCTTAATCCATCTCACATATGTCGCAACTTTAGATAAGCCATGAGAATGTATACCCCTCATATCTGCAAAAAGTAGATTATCTGTCACTCGCCATGCGTCTTCTTTCCTCAATCCTGAACCCTTAAATATCGCTTCAACCAATTCCCTCATTTTCACAATGTCAACTCTATATTCCATACAAGCCCCTTCTTTCACTCGTTTCCAGCAAAAGTCTTTAATATTTTTTACAACATTAAAGCCTGTTTTTGATTTCATCTATACAAACGAAGGGATCGGCTTCCCAGCCAATCCCTCTTTACCTTTAATTAATTGTCCACTTCAGCATACGGTTCTTTAATCTTTCAAAGAACGTCATTACGATAACCAGTACCAGTACCATAAAGATAAATCCTCCCCAGACTTTCTGATAAAGTCCAAGCGTTGAATATCTCTTTACGTAAAATCCCAGTCCATGTGATGCTCCATACATTTCTGCATATACAAGCATTACAAAAGAACTTCTCAGTGAATTTACAAATCCTGATAAGATGGAAGGACTTGCTGCCGGCAAAATGACTTTAAAAAATCTTTTCATTCCTTTTAATTCCAATGTTGCCGCATTGTCCAGATATCTCTTATCAATAGCCTGAATACCTGTAATCGTTGCAAATAATGTTGCCCATACTGTTCCGTACACAATTAAGATGACTGATGCCCACCAGAATGTAGGTGATAACAACACTACAAATGGTGACAGCAGAATGGATGGCACACAACTGAATGCATAGATAATTGGATGTAAGATTTTTCGTAATTTTGAATTCATACCAACCAAAACACCTAATCCCAAGGCAATTACCAGTGTAATTGCAACTGATGGAATCAATAATTTAATTGATGATACCAGATTCAGCACTGTAACATTTCTATCTTCTACAAAGGATTCCCAGATTCCTTTTAATGGCGGGAACATCAATGCACTAAACAGTTTATGATCGGATATATATTTGTATAAAAGGACAAAGCCCACACAAATCAATGCTGTAATCCAATAATCTTTTATAAAATTAACTACTTTTTTCATCTACTCATCTCCATACCTATACATCATCTCTCAATCCATCAATTTCTTACTCATTGTTCTCCTGATAGAACTTAACTGCGTTATCATAGAAGTCTTTGTCTTCGTCTCCCCATTTTTCAACAGCCTCATCAAGAGCCTCTTTGTAAAGATTATTGTAAATTCTGTCTTCCATGTTTACGCTCTTGTCAAGATTTTCAATTCCACCAACTTTTACCATATAGTTGTAGTTGTCCATTACAATATTTTTTACAGTATCTGGATTGATTCTGTAATGCTCATTCAGCATGTAAGCTTCTACATACTCTTTGTTAGCATTTAACTGCTCTACCATAAGATCCACACACTCATCTTTGTGAGACTCAAAATAGCACATAGCACGAATCAACGCCTCGTCAATCAATTTAACAGTATCTTTGTTTTCCTCTACCCATGAGTTACGTGCAAACATACGGCAGCATGAATAGTTCGGTGTTACATCACTACAATATGTTACAATCTTCAGTCCGTCTGTATGTTCTACCTCATACATTCTTCCTGTACCGATTGTAGCATAATCAATCTCACCCTTTAATACAGCCTGAATCTCTTCACTGTCGCTCTCATACTCAGTAAATGTAATCTCTTTATCAAGATCATGTCCCTCATCTACTAAATTGTGGAATAACGCATAACGAGATTTAGAATCAGCCATCTTAGATCCAAGGAAATCTTCCGGACTGTTCCACTCCTGATCTTCTCTTGCTACAACTGGCATACATCCTGTCAGCATAAATCCACCGATGATTGCAAGGTCATCACCAGAAGCAATTGCCTGTACCGGCTCCCATGTTCCTGTATTAGATGCAATGTCTACCTGACCTGTTCTTACAGCTTCAACCTGATTACTGTCCAGTGGAATCTCTTCTACTTCAACTCCAACTTCGTCAAAGTATCCCTGATCTTTTGCAATACTGACAAGGACATTTCCACTTGCTCCCTGAGCCCATGTTACTTTCTTTGTTTCTTTTGAATCAGAAGAAGACTCTTTTTTAGATGCACTGTCAGAAGAATCTGACTTTGAGCTGCTTCCGCATGCAACAAGACTCACTGCCATTGCTGCAACAAGTAAAATTGATACAATCTTTTTTTTCATACTACTTCCTTTCTCCTTTGCTTTTATTTTTCCTTGTATGAATCCCGGTTGTACTCCGGATTATATGTATAAACGACAAAGTCGTTAATACCATTTTTACGCATGACTCATGACATCCTGATTAATCTGTTTTATGAGTTCATTTCTAAGTTTCAATACTTCTATATTTTCGAACTGATTTTCTCTGGTTGCTCTCTTTTCGTCTGGTATCTTGCAGTCATAGATCACATTACTAGGTGACTGTCCTAATACAATGATTCTATTCGCAAGAAGCAATGCCTCATCTACATCATGGGTAACAAAAAATACTGTCTTTTTCACTTCTTCTTTAGACCAGAGCTGTAAAATCAAATCCTGAAGTTTTGCTCTTGTAACTGCATCCAAAGCGCCAAATGGTTCATCCATTAGAAGAATTGGAGCATCTACTCCCAACGATCTCGCAATTGCACATCTCTGCTTCATTCCACCTGATAATTCTTTAGGCAGTTTTTTATAAACTGACTCGTCCAGTCCAACCTGTTTCAACATATCCAGAGCAACTTCTTTTAATTCTTTTTTCTTGCGTCCCGGATATTTTTGCTGTAACGCAAGTAAAATATTTTCGCCTGCTGTCATCCACGGAAACAATCCATAATCCTGAAATACTACTGTACGTTCAAGGCTTGCTCCTTTTATAGGATCACCATCAATCGTAATAATCCCTTCCGTCGGCTTCTGTAATCCGGCCAAAAGTTTTAGCAATGTACTTTTTCCACACCCTGATTGTCCCAAAAGACATACAAATTCTCCCTGCTCTATTCCAAGATTAATATCTTTAATAATCAGCTTTCCTGGTTCATCTGGATATGCAAAAGACAAATCATTAATTACTATTTTTTCCATTCAGTTTTCCTCTCTGTTATCTACAGCACTGCAAATGCCTGTTCAAAGTCCGCAATAATATCTTTGCTATTCTCAAGTCCAACTGACAGACGAATCAAATCTTCCTTAATACCAGCCTCAGCTCTTGCCTCTTTTGACATATTTGCATGTGTCATACTTGCCGGATGCTGTACCAGTGTTGCCGGATCTCCAAGGCTTACTGCAATTGATGCTACTTTCAATGCATTCACTACCTTTTTACAAGCCTCAAATCCATCCATTCCATTAATTTTTTCCTGTAACTCGAAAGACATAATTCCACCATAATTTTCATGCATCATAGTCTTTGCAAGTTCATGCTGCGGATGGCTTTCAAGTCCTGGATAATATACTTTCTTTACATACGGAACACTTTCCAGATATTTTGCGACTGCCATACCATTTTCACAATGACGTGCCATACGCAGTTCCATTGTCTGAAGTCCTCTGAGCAGAAGGAATGAGTTAAACGGACTTGGTGTTGTTCCACAGATTTTAGATGTAACACCTTTGCGGATTGGTGTAATCAAATCAGCACTTCCGATAATTGCTCCGGAAATCACATCACCATGTCCGTTGATGTACTTTGTGCAACTATGTAACACAATATCTGCCCCTTCTTTTAACGGATATACCTCCGGTGGTGGTGTAAACGTATTATCTACCGCTACAAGAATTCCTTTTTCATGTGCGATCTTAGAAATTCCTGCAATGTCTGTCAGCTCCATTGTCGGATTTGTTAATGTTTCAAAATAAATTAATTTTGTATTTTCTTTTATGGCAGCTTTTACAGCTTCTAAATCTGTTGTGTCAGCATATGTTACTTCTACTCCAAACTTCTGTAACGTTGTACGCAATACAACATCTGTACAACCGTATACACACTCTCCACAGATTACGTGATCTCCTGCCTGAAGAAGTCCCAGCATTACTCCACCTACTGCTCCCATTCCAGAAGCAGTACTGATGCAGGCCTCTCCACCTTCCAACATAGCAATCTTCTTTTCCAATGTTACTGTAGTTGGATTTCCACCTCTGGAATAACAAAATCCCGGAATTTGTCCTCCAAATTTGGCAGTTCCTTCTTCTACTGTATCGAAGCAAAATGTGGAAGTCTGATAAATCGGAGTTGCTAATGCTCCATATAACTTATCCGGTTCCTGCCCGGCATGAATTGCCAATGTGCCGAACCCAACATTTTCAAAATCTATTTCACTCATCTTTTGTCCTTCCTTTTTACAAATATTTTTAGAGCCACAAATTTCGCAGCTCTAAAAGTATTTTTATTTTGACAGATCAATTATTTTCTTGCTTTTTCAAATGCCTGTTCAAAATCTCCAATCAAATCCTCAACATCTTCAATTCCAACAGCAACTCGTAAGAGATCATCTGTAATTCCAATCTCATCCTGTAATTCTTTTGAATAAGATTCATGAGTCATAGAAGCCGGATGACAAACTAATGATTCTACTCCGCCTAAGCTGACTGCAAGATCAAAGATTTCCAATGCATTGCAAAATGCAACACTGTCATAATTATCATTCATTGTAAATGAGAAGCATGCACCACTACCTGTTGCCTGCTTTTTCTGTAATTCATATCCTTCATTAGATTTAAGTCCCGGATAATATACTTTCTTGACAGCTTCGTGTTTTTCAAGATATTCTACGATTTTCTGTGTATTCTCCTGTGATCTGTCCATTCTTACAGGGAGTGTCTTAATTCCTCGTGTCAATAAGAAAGAATCAAAGGGACTTAAAATCGCACCAAGTATTTTCTGGTGGAATTTTAATGATGTATAGAGATCATCATCATCAACAACAACTGCTCCTGCAATGATATCCGAATGACCTGCATAATATTTTGTTGCAGAGTAAACTACAATATCAGCACCAAGTTTTAATGGTTTCTGCAAATAAGAAGTCATGAATGTGTTATCGACAACACAAAGCATTCCTTTCTCATGAGCCTTCTTGCATACAGCCTCGATATCAGTAACATATAAAAGTGGATTAGATGGTGTCTCTAAAAAAACCATTCTTGTATCATCTGTAACTGAATCAAAATCATAATTGTTGAAATCGGTTACAACCTCATAAGAAATTCCTCTCTCTTCAAATACTCGAGATACATAATTCCATGTTCCACCGTATACATTGCTGTTTACAAGAACTTTATCCCCTGGTTTCAGAAGTGAAAACGCAAGCGCTGTTGCTCCCATTCCACTTGCCATTGCCAGGCCATATTTAGCATCTTCAAGCTGAGCAATCAGCTGTTCTACATTATTTCTTGTTGGATTGTTTGAACGGCTATAAACAAACTCTCCGTAATCCCCTATAGAATCCTGAACAAAAGTAGACGACAGATATAACGGATAATTTACGCCTTTAATTTCCGTATCCTCATGTCGCCCACCATGAATTGCTAATGATGCATATTTCATTGTATTTCCTCCCAATTTTCCAAAGCTTCCTAATAAAACGATATAATTTTACCCCCCCCCCGTATCGCTTTGTCCAATTGATTTTCTTCATATATAGTTATATTTTATTTGTTCTTTCTATAATTTAATTTTGATTTATTTACTTTATGAAAATCATTGATTAATTTTTTCACAAGAAATAACTTGACTCTGCTTCACGATTTATAATGCAACATTTCGTTGCTTTTTCAACATAAAATTCTGAATCAACTGGCTTTGCCCGACACTTCTACTGTAATTAAATAGACAAAAAAATCCATCAAGTTCTCTATAACCAGAACTTGATGGATTTTCTTTTCAATTAATTCTTCACAATATTCGTATTCCTATACACAGACAACAGTATTCCCATATAAAAATAAGTAATCATCATAGTCATATTCCCATGCGAAAGGAAAGGCATATAATTGCCGCCAATCGGACAAAGTCCTGCATTTACTCCTATATAGAACAGTGACTGTAAGGCCAGATACAACACGCAACCGATACTGATCATGTATCCCAGACGGTTTTTCTGTTTCACCGCCATTCGAAGCAGCAGTCCCAAAAATGCCGCAAATACTATAACTAAAAAGATTCCTTTTGCGGTTCCGAAATAATGGAACAGATATGTCCAGATGTAATCATTTCTTGCATAATTATAAAGCGTAATTGCTCCTACTTCCGTGGACTCGTTATATGGATCCGTTACTTTTATATTTCCGGAAGACTGTGCTTCAATCCACTCACTGGAATCTGGATTTTTTGCTGCATTTGCCACATCAGCGACTGCACTTCTTGTATAATCCCAGTGTTCACCGGTAAATAGTGCTTCCAGTCGATGAACCTGATAATCTGTGATGAAGTGTCCGTTGCTAAGAAATGTTACTCCCCGCATAAGTATCAGACAGATTCCTATGACTCCCCACATCTTTGCCAGAAACTTCTTTTTATTCTCTCCAAACCAGCCTTTGCAAATTGCCACATGAAGCAATATCAATCCTGTAATTCCAGTAACCAGTGCGGAAGACATAAATGGAATCATCAGATTAGTCAGTACTGATATGCCCAGGCAGACTGTACTGATGATCAGCCCTTTCTTCCCTTTCCCGCGGAAATGATAAATGGTTCCGGCATAAAATGGAATGACCAGATAGGATAGTATCATCTGAAACATACTTCTGCCATTGACCATAGGTCCAATCCATATTGTTTCATCAAAGAAAATATTTGTAAATATAGAAAGAACTGCCGGTACCTGTAATATAATCCAGATTGGAAACGCCCATTCTACTAATATCGAATAATCCATATAGCAGATTACAAGCATGACTGCAATTCCTATTAACATCGCACTCCAAAGTCCGCCATATAAAAAATTATCCTTTAAGGCTTCCATCGTACTCATATTCATGGTCGGGAAAGACGAAGTAATCACTGCCTGAAGAATCAGCCCCATAATGCTGATGACTATAATTGCAGTCAGAACTGTCCATTCCATCTTCGGACGATGTATCCGGTCAAGCTTCACACCTGTTTCTACCGGATCTCCCATTTCCGCTACAGCCATAGCCTCTGCTTCCACCTCACCAAAACCATGTGCTATAAAATCCTGTTTCTGATCTTCGATGTGTGCTTCCACTTCCTTGGCAACCATATCACGCGCACGCTTTGCCCGAATCTGATCTGTCAGAGATGTAAGATATTCCTGTCTATCCAAAGCATACACCTCCCAGAACATTTCGTACTGCTCCGGCATATTCATTCCATTCTTTTTCTTTTGCGCGAAGCTGTTTCTTTCCTTCTCTTGTAATGGAATAATATTTCCTTGTCTTTCCCCCCACTTCCTGCTCATAAGATTTTACATAATTCTTTTCTTCAAGTCCATGAAGAAGCGGGTATAAAGTTCCTGCTTTCAATTCAAATACATTTTCCGACTTCTCCCTCAAAGTCTCAATCATCTCATAACCGTACATGTCTTTTTCTTCCAGAAGCTTTAAAATTAACATCATTGTACTTCCGGATACAAGACTTTTATCTACTGACATTTTACACTTCCCCTTTCTTACATCATTTTACGATTTAGGATCTGCCCGTGAATTCTATTCCTGAATCCTTATCTGTTTTATGTTTTTATATCGGTTATCTATATATCGGTTATCTACATAATATATCTGCAGTCGCTATATGTCAAGTACAAAATACTGCTTCTCATATTCACAGATTCCCTATTCAATGATTATTACAAAAAGAAGCAGCCGTTTTCTACGACTGCTTCATAACCTCAATATGTATCTTATATCAGAATCAACAAAGCCTACTCAATAACAATTTCAAACTCGTCTCCGACTTCTTTTGCTGTTGATTTTTTTCCCTGGCTCTTTGCATATTTTTCAACGTTTTCCTTCTGCACTGGCTCACTTACCAATACTTTAATTGGACCTTTTTCTTTTTTCAGAGCCTCTGCTGTCAGCATAATCGGCTCCGGGCAGGAAAGTCCTCTTGCATCTACTTCTACCATATCTACATACTCCTTTCAGATATTGCCTTCCGGCTTTTATGTCACATTTATTCAATCTGAATATCTGTTCTTATTTCTTTGCTGTCTCTCTCTTGCATGTAAATGCAATAATGAAAAGAACTACGATACAAAGAATACATGCAATTTTTCCATTTGTAGGAACTGCTCCGGCTACAACAGCCTTTGTCTCTGGATTGAGTGCTGTTCCGCTTGCTGCAAGTCCAAAGTTATGGCAGATAGCTGCTCCTACGAACATTCCGATTACAGTGATTCCAGAATCAGAAGAGCCCTGTCCTGCAAGGATTAACTGACGAAGCGGGCATCCACCTGCAAGAACTGCTGCAAATCCAACCGTATACATACCAAGAATATTCCACAGGTGCTCAGAATGTGCTATGATTCCCGGTGTGTTGAATCCTAAAATGAATTTTCCTGTTGCTAGGTTGAAGATCAGCATTACAACGAAAAGTCCACCGATAATAGATAATAAATCAAAGTTCTTCATAAGAATGACATCACGGATACCACCAGCGAAGCACATTCTTGATTTCTGAGCCATAGCTCCGAAGATCAATCCCCCGATAAGTGACATAATAATCGGTGCATGCATACTGCCAGGACCGGATGTACTGGATTTCAGAAGTGTTGTGCATGTAGCAAGAATCAGGATTCCAACAACAATAATCGGAAGTACTGTTCCACTTGCTTTTGTTGTTGCCTGTGCTCTTCCAAGGCTGAATCCCTGTTTCAGAGCAAATACGCCTGTTGCAACTCCAAGAATAAATCCGATAAGTGCAACCCATGCATTTAAGTCACCGGCTGACATACGAAGTACCATACGAAGCGGGCAGCCAAGGAATACAAGTGCTCCGATCATGATGATCACACCGAGTACGAATCGGATCATCGGTGAAGAACCACCAGTGGAACGGAATTCTTTTGTTGCAATTGAAATAATAAATGCACCGAGAACCAGTCCGATAATCTCTGGTCTTGCATACATTACAGCTTCTGCCTGATGCATCCCCATTGCACCAGCTGTATCACGGATAAAGCATGCAATACAGAATGCCATGTTTGCCGGGTTACCAAAATATGCCAGACATGCCGCTACAAGTCCGCATATCACACCTGCCAGAGCAAGTGTTTTCTTTGAGCCTGTTAAGTTCATATTTTTTCCTCCTCTAATAACATAACTCTCGTCTTCAGTTTACAAGTTCTATTTTAATTTCTTTTGTATATTACGTCCAATTGATAAATACACTGGTTCTCCGTCATTTATTGTCAACATATATACATATTTCCCATCGTTTTTATAGGAATGTTATATACATTTTTATTGCATATTTTGCATATTAAAAAGATTTTTATAAATTTTTCTTGCATATTTATGAATTTAGGTGTATAGTATGATTTGCGATTGCAAATAAGGTATTTTCTTATTAAAATAGAAAGTAAATGATACATTAGGAGGATTTCGAAAATGAAAGAAAAAGTCGTATTAGCATATTCAGGCGGACTTGACACAACAGCTGTTATTCCGTGGTTAAAAGAGACATTTGGCTATGACGTAATCTGCTGCTGCATTAACTGTGGACAGGGCGAGGAGTTAGACGGACTGGAAGAGAGAGCAAAAATGGCAGGTGCTTCCAAGTTATATATCGAGGACATTATTGATGATTTCTGCGACAACTACATTATGCCTTGCGTAAAAGCTCATGCCGTATATGAGAATAAATATTTACTCGGAACAGCTATGGCTCGTCCGGCAATTGCTAAGAAATTAGTTGAGATTGCAAGAAAAGAAGGCGCTGTTGCAATCTGTCACGGTGCTACCGGTAAAGGAAATGACCAGATCCGTTTCGAGCTTGGTATCACAGCGCTCGCTCCGGACATCAAGATCATCGCTCCTTGGAGAATGACAGAGCTCTGGAAGATGGAATCCCGTGAGGACGAGATTGCATACTGTAAGGCACATGGTATCGACCTTCCATTCGATGCAAGCCACAGCTACAGCCGTGACCGTAACTTATGGCACATCAGCCACGAAGGACTTGAGCTTGAGGATCCTTCCTGTGAGCCGAACTACGAGCACCTTCTTGTACTTGGCGTTACACCAGAGAAAGCTCCAGATGCCGGTGAGTATGTAACAATGACATTTGAAAAAGGTATCCCAACAAGCATCAACGGACAGCAGATGAAAGTATCTGAGATTATCATGAAGCTCAATGAGCTTGGTGCTAAACACGGAATTGGTATCTGCGATATCGTAGAGAACCGTGTGGTAGGAATGAAATCCCGTGGCGTATATGAGACACCTGGTGGAACAATCCTTTATGAAGCTCATCAGCAGTTAGAGGAATTAGTTCTTGACCGTGCTACAACAGAAGTAAAGAAAGATCTTGGAAATAAACTGGCTCAGGTTGTTTACGAAGGAAAATGGTTCACACCTCTCCGCGAGGCAATCCAGGCATTTGTCGATGTTACTCAGGAGTATGTAACAGGAGAAGTAAAATTCAAGCTTTACAAAGGCAACATCATCAAAGCAGGAACCACTTCACCATACTCACTGTACAATGAGTCACTTGCAAGCTTCACAACCGGTGACCTTTATGACCACCACGACGCTAACGGATTTATCAATCTGTTCGGACTTCCACTTAAAGTTCGTGCCATGAAGCTTCAGGAAGTAAAAAATAATAAAAAATAATTCTGCAAATAAAATGTAGATCAAAAAAGTGTGTAAGTTATTGAGTGATTATAACTTACACACTTTTTCTATTATAAATATTCATTTTTCTATTTTTGAATTGCTCCCTGTCTTGGATCCATAATCCAATTCTCTATCTACGGAATATCTTCGCAACACTTATCACCACAGCACCGATTACCACATACACATCTGCCAGGTTCGCGGTAAGTCTGCGAAGTCTGCTGTTTTTCCACTGGATTCCGATATAATCAATGACTTTTCCACGAATCAGTCTGTCATAAGTATTGCTGATTGCACCGGCTGTCAGAAAAACCATGCCGAATTTTCTGAGCCATTTTCCTTTTTTGAGAAAGAGCCACGCATTATAAATTGCAAGCCCGACACACAAGATACCGGATGTCTTTCTCACCAGATCTGGCTTCTTATCCAGTGCATTGAAACAAAATCCCTTGTTATAAACCTTTCGAAGTACCACACCGTCCAGGATTGTTTCTCGTTCTTCCTCTTCTTCAAAGTTCTCCTCGATGTACTGCTTAATGCCCATGTCCACGCACACCAGCACAACAAAAAGTCCTCCTGCTGCCATCAATAACATCTGCTATACCTCCTGAATCTTGCGAATCTCCTCCTCACACTGTGCTACTTCTTCCTCTCTCTTTTCGATAGATTCACACAGAGAAATATATTCCAGATCTGCTACTTCTCCTGACTTAAATTTCTCATATATCTTCTTTCCAATTTCAATGTAGTCTCTTTCATTTGCACGATCCAGAGAACGGATCTGGCTTTTGATGCGCTGCACCTCCAGAGTATCCTCTGTCTTCTTTCCAAAGTCCTCTGCCACATCTGAAATTTTCTTTCCTAACTGCTCAAAAAAGTCTGCCATATTCTATTTCTCCCTTCAAAGTTTTTTACTGCATTTTATAATCTTCTCAACCGATCCAGTGACCGATACAGATCCATCGTTCCATATCCCCACTGCCGGTTCGGGAATTCTGAAAATGTGCTCTGCTCTGCCCCCAGTATGATGATATTCGCCACCTGGCTTGTAGTAATTCCTGCCAGAATGGGCTGATCTAAAAGCCATTCCATAATCATTGCACAGGCTCCGGCTGTGATTCCTGCTGCAACACTGGAACCACTGCGCCGCACAAAGTTTCCATTTACTCCTGCCCCCAGAACCTGGACTCCGGGAACTGCAAAATCAGGTTTGATTCTCCTGTCTCTAGTATAACCTCTGCCCGAATTAATATCAACACTCTTATCTGCTCCCCGGTAATATGCCACGGTAATCGGATCATCGGTATTTGCAGGCTCCGTCAGTGTCACATCCGGATTTGCTTCGAGAAAATATACATTTCCATCAAGAAATTCACGCACCGGAAGCCAGATATGAAACTCCCCGTCTGCCCGCTCTAATGACTGCACTCCTATTTTCCAGATACCCTGCGCCGGCCGGTCGAATTTAAGAAAAATAAGCTGTGACCTTCCGTCCCTTAAGAACAACCGGTATTCTACATCTACAGTCGTCTGCTCAAATGGAAATGTAAGCTGATACCTGCTTCCCTGACGAATGGAGATGACCGGGCTTCGCTCCCCAGACGGAGACACAAGATAAGCCGTTACCACATTTGGAATCGTTCCCCATAGCTCTGCCACGAACCCGGTATTTCCACTCTCCACACGCATTTCCACTTCCTGAACGTCTCCCACCCGGTCAAGTCTTCCCTGAAAATGATGCCGTTCATCCGCCTCATTCCCTCCTCCGATGACCACACAACGATCCACCAGTCTGGAATAGCTTCCGAGAATCCGTGACAGACCGGACATGCCATTATGGCCTCCAAGATTCGTGCCAAGTGCTACACACATGACCAGAGGCATCTGATTTTTCAGTGCCAGAAGATGTAGATACCGAAGTCCCTGCATGATGTCCGTCTCCTGATAGCACACGGCTCCCTGACGGATTCCATAGAATTTCCGTAGATAATCTTTTGCTTCTTTTAACTTCACTACGGCAATCGCTGCCTCCGGCGCTGCACCGATAAATCCCTGCTGGATATTCTCTCCTCCTGCTGCCACACTGGCTAAAAATGTTCCATGGCCATTTTCATCTTTACTTGGAACAATGCTCTGCGGCTCATCATTTCTGAGCGCCTGATTAATCTGTTCTTTCGTATACTCACTTCCATATGAAAATGTATCCGGCGGCCGCCCGTTTTGATCGGTCTGATCCCAGATTGCCGTAATCCGGCTGCTTCCATCGATGTTGCGAAAAATAACATTTTCGTAATCAATGCCTGTGTCCAGAAAACCAATCATAATCCCTTTGCCACGCAAATTCAGCCCCGGATAATTCTGCAGCACACTGATTCCCGCCTGGTTCATGGCTTCCATATCTAAAAGTGCATAACAATTGGGGATACTGTTATACCCACGGGTGGCAATGCTGAGTTCGTCTACCAGACTTTGATCCACATAAGCCACACGGTATCCAAATCCAAGATTCTCTACACAAATCTGTGACTCCTGATAGACCAGTTCCTGATCCTCGCGGTAATCCGGGATAATAAAGTCCTGAAAATCCTGGGAGAGGATTTTTTCCCGGCACGAGTTCTCTTTCGAATTTATCTCATTTTCCTCGTTTTGTTGTGTCACAAACACACCATCTTGCATCTTTAAAAATATATCTATTTGTTCATATTCATTACTCATAAAGAGAAAAACACCCCATATACTTTTCTTATGTATATGAGATGTTTTTCGATAATATGATGTACTTTAAACATTGCATATTTTCACTATAGTATCTACGCCTGACCTTCCAGTCTTGGCACTTCCTGGCCTCTCAATGTGATAATCGGGCCACCGGTATTCTCTATGTATTCCTGTGTAATTGTCACCTGACCGATGCTGTCATCTTTCGGAATCTCATACATGATATCCAGCATGAATTCCTCAATGATTGCGCGAAGTGCTCTTGCTCCGGTATCTTTTTCCATCGCTTTCTTTGCAATTGCATGAAGTGCACCTTCTGTAAAATCAAGCTTTACTTCATCCAGTGCAAGAAGCTTCTGATACTGCTTCAGGATTGCATTCTTTGGCTCCTCGAGAATCTTCACGTACATATCTTCTGTCAGTCCCTGCAGTGTAAAGACTACCGGAAGTCGTCCGAGGAACTCCGGGATCATACCAAAGTTTCTTAAATCTTCTGTTGTTACTTTCTCCAGAAGTGTCTTGTCATTGTCATATTTATCTTTCAGATCAGCACCAAATCCAATGGCAGACTGCTTTGTCAGTCTCTCCTTTATGATACCTTCCAGATCCGGGAATGCTCCTCCACAGATAAATAAAATATTCTTTGTATTGACAGTAGTAAGCGGTACCATAGCATTTTTACTGTTAGCTCCTACCGGAACTTCTACTTCGCTTCCCTCTAAAAGCTTCAGCATTCCCTGCTGTACGGACTCTCCACTGACATCGCGCTGGCTTGCGTTTTTCTTCTTGGCAATCTTGTCAATCTCATCAATGAAAATGATTCCCTGCTCTGCTTTTTCTACATCGTTGTCTGCTGCTGCGAGAAGCTTGGAAACTACGCTCTCGATATCGTCTCCGATATAACCTGCCTCAGTCAGAGATGTAGCGTCTGTGATAGCAAGCGGCACGTCCAGGATTCTTGCCAGTGTCTTGACAAGATAGGTCTTACCGGAACCTGTTGGCCCAATCATCAGCATATTGGATTTTTCAATCTCAATATCATCCATGGAGTCCGTTGCCACACGCTTATAATGATTGTATACAGCAACAGACATCACTTTCTTTGCATATTCCTGACCAACTACATATTCGTCCAGACTTGCTTTAATCTTATGCGGTGCCGGAAGGTTATGAATGTCTACGAGAGGTTTTGCCTCTTCCCCTTCTTTTTTCTTCTTCACACGCTGCTGCTTTGGAATCTGCTGACCCATATCATCTATGTTCAAAAACTGAACACCCGGCATATTCATAAGCTGGCTGTAATCAATGGCTCCACCGAAATTCATATTATTCATAGCGTCAAAGCTCTTCTGCATACAGTCGCTGCACACACACATATTGTTCGGAAGATTAATCATCTTTCCGGCTACACTCTCCGGTCTGTGGCAGACAAAACAAACTTTCTCATATTCGTCATCGTTATGATTATTGTTATTATCGCTATCGTTGTTATCAATTGTATCTACATAATCCTGTTCAGACATGGTTCTTTTCCTTCTTTCTTCTATAATACTTCTCAAAGTATTACTTCTGTTCTTCTATCATTGTTAAAAACTGTTCTTCTGAAATAATCGGAATACCCAGTTCATTTGCTTTCTTATTCTTTGATGAGGTTGAGGTCACATCATTATTGATAAGATAATTTGTCTTGGAAGTAACGGATCCTGTAACTTTTCCTCCCAGGCTTTCAATCAGTTCCTTAACTTCTCCCCGATTTGCAAAATGTTCCACACTTCCGGTAATGACAAAGTTCACTCCTGCAAAGATCTGTTTCCTCTCAGATTCTTCTTCCTTCGGAATCGTAAGTTCAGCAAGCAGCTTTTTTAAACTTTCCACATGCTTTTCATTCTGGAAATAGGTCACAAATGCACTGGCAAGCACTTCTCCGACTCCCTGAATCTCTGCCAGTTCTTCTGTTGTGGCATGAATCATACGGTCTGTATCCCCTGAAAATTCCTTGCAGATGACCTTTGCATTTGCAAGACCGATACCCGGAATTCCAAGCGCATAGATGACTTTCGGAAGTGTCGTCACTCTCGCCTTCTCCACATTTGCAATCAGATTCTTGTAAGATTTCTCTCCAAATCCTTCCATCTTCTGAATCTCTTCCTGATATCTATCCAGATGGAAAATGTCTGTGAATTCCCTGATAAATCCACGGTCAATGAATTTTTCCAGCGTAGCCTCGGAAAGGCCTTCAATATTCAGTGCGTCACGGCTTGCAAAAAGTGCAAATGCTTTGACATGCTTTGCCTGACAGTCCGGATTGGTACAGTAAAGTGCCTTTGCATTGCTGACCTGACGGATTTCCGTCTTGCCGCCACAGACCGGACAGACTTCTGGAATATCTTTCACACCACTTCTCGTCAGATTCTGTGCAATCTGCGGAATAATCATATTCGCCTTATAAACTTCAATCTCATCGCCCACACCAAGCTCCAGCTCTTCCATAATACTGATATTGTGGACGCTTGCACGGCTCACTGTCGTTCCCTCCAGCTCTACCGGCTCAAAGATAGCGACCGGATTAATCAGTCCTGTTCTTGACGGGCTCCATTCAATCTCCAGAAGCTTTGTCTGACGAATCTCGTCTGCCCATTTGAATGCAAATGAATCTCGTGGAAATTTCGATGTCCGTCCCAGTGACTTTCCGTACGCTATATCATCATATACTAACACAAGTCCGTCGGACGGGAAATCATTCTCGGCAATTTTTTCTGAAAATTTAATAACTTCCGCCTCTACGGTATCTCTTGTCACCTCGTGGTACTCTACTACTTCAAATCCCTGAGCTTTCAACCACTCCATCTGACAGGCTCTGGAATTATGAAAATCTACATCTGCGGCACTGACCAGTGTAAATGCATAGAATTTTACATTTCTTTTTGCAGTAATCTCACTGTTCAGCTGACGCACAGAACCGCTGCAAAGGTTCCGTGGATTCTTATATTTTGCTTCTGCTTCCTGAATTTCCTCATTGATTTTTTCAAAATCATGATAACCGATAATCGCCTCTCCACGCAGTACCAGTTCCCCCTGATAGCTGATCTGAAGCGGTACATTTTTGAAGACCTTTGCGTTGTTCGTAATGACCTCGCCCACTTCTCCGTTTCCACGGGTGACTGCTTTAAAAAGCTTGCCCTCCCGGTAAGTCAGAACAATGGTAAGACCATCCATCTTCCAGGACATCAGTGCCTTCTGATCTCCGACAAAATTCTTCAATTCTTCCACGTCTTTTGTCTTGTCCAGTGAGAGCATCGGACTTTCATGACGTTCTTTTGGAAGTTCACTGACTACTTCATATCCGACACGGACGGTCGGACTGTTGGAAAGTGTAATTCCAAGCTCTCGCTCCAGACCCTGCAGTTCATCATAAAGCTTGTCATACTCATAGTTGCTCATGATTTCTTCTGCATCCTGATAGTAAGCCTTGGAAGCTTTATTCAGTAATTCTACCAGTTCCTTCATCCGTTCCTGCTTGTTCATATAACTTCTTTAACTCCTGTCCTTCTATTTTTCTCACTGCTCCGCTCTTTAAGCTTCCCAGTTCCACATTCATGATTCTTATTCTTACAAGTTTCGTCACTTTATACCCCAGAGCCTCACACATTCTCCGGATCTGCCGGTTCAGCCCTTGTGTCAGAATAATGGAAAATGTATATTTTCCAATCTTTTTCACTTCACATGGCCTTGTCACTGCGTCCAGGTTCTTTTCTTCGTCCCGAATGTGCACGCCTTCCGACATCTGTTTTAAGAACTCCGGAGTAATCTCTTTATCCACGCGGACATGATATTCCTTTTCATGATGGTATCTTGCCCGCATCATACTGTTGATCAAATCGCCGTCATTTGTCATAATGAGAAGTCCTTCCGAGTCCTTATCCAGTCTTCCTGCGTAGGTCACACGTACGGGATAATGTAAAAATCGTATGATATTGTTTTTTACTCTCGTGTCTCCGGTACATACAATTCCGGCCGGCTTGTTAACTGCCAGCACCACTTTTTGCTCTGCGCCCTGAATCACTTTTTTCCCGACACAGACTTTTTGTTCTTCCGACACTTTCATCCCAGGCACTGCGCGCACACCATCCACAGTCACACGTCCTGCCTCTATGAGACGATCCGCCTCTCTTCTGGAGCACACGCCGGCCTCGCTGAGATATTTATTCAATCTTATCATTTAACAATACTCCACTTAATTTTCTGATTTTACTCCGCTTTATCTGTTGTCAAAATATCACTCAGCTTACTGTCCTGTACAAAATGATTGCAGTCATACAGGAACAGTACACTTGTAATTTTATTCTTATCCAGGAGATCTGATACATGTTTTTGATAATAATCTGCATCTACCACAATAATTTCTCTATAATATGGAATTAAAAATGGAATCATACAGTCCGCAAAAGAATCTTTCACCAAAAGCAGACGATCTGTACTATCTGCAGTTGTACGAATATCTATCTTATCATAGTCTCCACCGAGGAATACTTGATACGCATCATCTTCGTCCAGTTTTGTACGGTCATAAAGTTCTGCTGTCTTCACACCTTCCGACTCATAGCTTGCCACGATCTGCGTGTTGTCAGAAGATTTTTCCGTCAGATATGCATAAATCGGTTCACGGTAGCCACTTTCAAATCCACTTGTTCTGGAAAGATTTCCACTAAAGTCACCGGTCACTGCATAAGGCTTTAAAGCCGGTGCTTTGGAAGTATCCAATCCCAGATCAGAGGCAATCTGCTGCCATACAAGATTCGCTCCAAGAGTTGTCCAGCGGGAATCTGTGTGATAATAGATTTCTTTATCTTTATTTGCATTTAATACACTCTGTGCATCAATCCAGTTCACATTGTCACCCAGCATACTCTGAACCTGCGCAATCTGAGCTGTCTGATCTTCCACCGGTGCATACGATGGTAACTTATCTGACCATACATTCGCCGCATCCGGAATCAGCGCCATGTACATCGGCACATCAGAGTAATCCTCCGCAAGAGCCGTGATTGCGTTCACATTTGCCTGCACCTTTTTCTCGTCAAGCTTGTTAATATCCGCCAGCAGATACTGGTTCTTTCCACGATACACACCGTTCACGTCCCGTCTTCCAAGTACCGTATCCAGCTTCGCCTGGGTATCTTTCACTGTCTGCTTGAAAAATGTTCTTCCTGACCCGGTTACATTTATGAGACACAGAATCACAAGCACGGCCGCAAATGCAAAAACTGCACTTCTGCCACGCTCCAGGCGCTTTTTATTCTTTTCTTTTTTATCTTTCTTTCCAAATGCAAGAACCTTCTTCCAGATAAGATTCGGAAGTGGTGTACTTGCAAAAAATGCAATTATGAGGACAAGTATATTTCCAAGGAAAAGATACCTTCCCATAATTCCGACGACATCACCTCCGCCAAAGCCAAACATGGTTTTGAAATAACGAAATGCTTCTGACGGCGTCTTACTAAAGAAAAATACCCAGCCAATGGCCGTGAAGAACCAGGTATAAATCTGGCCGATTACAGCCGGGAGTCTCTTTAAAAATGGCAGTGCATAACGCTCTACGATCTGCCAGAAAGCAAGGTATAAGCCCCACAGGAGACCTCCTGTCATCGAAACCTGCCACGGTGCATTCTTCCACATGCCGGCATACCACAGTCCCATAAGAATACAAGATACCAGCGTTCCAAGCCAGCCTCCCCAGAGTGGTTCACAGATGTAATCCCAGAACCACGCAAACACAGAGCTGTTAAAACGACGTGCAAACGCTGTTATGTTACGCGCTACATATGGATAACGGAAGTTTTTCTTCACATCAAATCCAAGCATTCTGCAAAGTCCTACTGCCATATCACAGTATCCACTGAATGCAAAATAAATCTGGAACATAAATACCGCACAGCCAATCCATGCGCCAAGCACCGATAATTCGCCCGCTTTCAAAGACATAATCTTTGAAAATGAATCTGCCAGATAATCTGCGATAATGACTTTCTTCGCAAATCCGCATACGAATAAAGCAATTCCTTCTCCCGCTTTCGCCCAGGACAACTTCCGCGTCTTTAATTCCTTTCGAATCTGTGGATATCTTACGACCGGTCCTGCTAAAAATAACGGAAACATTGCTATGTAAACCGCAAAATCCAGAACTCTCTTCTGAGCTTTTACATTTCCACGGTGAATCTCAATCAAGTAAGACAGCACCTGTAAAATACAGATTCCGATTCCGACCGGAACTTCGGAAATCAGACCTGTGCGCTGTCCGATAAATGCAAAGAATACATAGACTGCTATATTGATCAGCACGCTTCCCGCGAATAAATGTTCAGTGCTTCGCCCTCTTCGTATGTAACCTTCCATCTGAATTCCCATAGCATAGTTAAATAGTATAAAAAATGCCAGAACAACCAGATTCACGGGTGCTCCCCACGCAAAAAATACTGCTCCGCCTGCTACCAGTACAATATCTTTCAGCTTTCCCGGAAGCAGATAATATAATATGAAAATAATCGGTAAAAATGCACATATAAATGTGATACTATTGAATAACATAATTT